>Ga0066603_10001323_pt1 | contig 16354 bp, 14 predicted proteins | sample Higcelweek8metaG_FD_59482 | JGI IMG/M metagenome (GOLD analysis project Ga0066603, IMG submission 59482) | Freshwater pond sediment microbial communities from the University of Edinburgh, under environmental carbon perturbations - High... | ecosystem: Environmental > Aquatic > Freshwater > Pond...
GTGAGTAACAATAATAAGGAGTAGCATTAGCACATGCAAGAACCTAACCGGACGCTACTGTTTGATATTACAAGTTTTTATGGGCAATAATATTTTTTAGTAAGATTTCACCCGAAAATGCTCGTTAAAATCGTAAGTAAAAATAGAATCTCATCCAATTTATGGTGACAAAAATGAGGATTTTTGATAATGTTTTTAGGCTCTTATTGGATTTCAGGGTCAGGGGATATATGTGGCACAGGAATCTGCCGACTCCCATGCAGAGACTCTTGAGACTCTGACAGTCTCGTTAAGCTTCTTAAGGCGTGATTCAAGTTTCTCAGCAATATAGATGGCAATCCTCTCTGATGAAGGCTGCACAGACGAAAAGGCTTCAAGCTCATTGAGATATTTGTGATCCAGATCTGTCATGATCTCCCGAACCCCTCTCTTGATATCTCCGAAATCCACAAGAACTCCTGCAGCGTTGAGCCTCTCTCCTGCAACATAGACCTCAATATCCCAGTTGTGTCCATGCAGATTTTCACACTTCTGCCCGACCATTGTCAGTTTGTGTGCCGCAGCAAAATGGGTCTTTACCTTTAATTCAAACATATCTTGGTCTCCTTACCTGATAAAATACAGGATTCCTTTGTGCACTATTGTTAGTATCTGACCATTGTGGCTGATAATGGTGACAAACGGCCTGCATCCTAAGAAAATAGTGGTTTAGATGGCTACATCCCTTTAAAGAGGTTCTTGAGCTTGTTCGATATTTTATCTTCATTAAGACGGTCAAACTCCTGAAGCAGCTTCTCCTGTTTCTTGGAGAGCCCTGTTGGAGTTTTGATGCTGACCTGAATGATCTGATCCCCCCGTCTTCCGCTTCTCAATGATGGGATTCCCTCCCCCTTGAATCTGAATGTCTCTCCATACTGGGTACCTTTGGGGATTTTAAGGCTCTTTTCACCCTCCAGAGTCTGTATTGTGATCTCATCTCCAAGGGCAGCCTGTACAAAAGAGATATCCACAACACAGATGACATCTGTACCTTCACGTTGAAAGAACTTATGTTGCTTTGCCTGGATAAATACATAGAGATCACCAGGGGGGCCCCCTGACATGCTCGGTTCACCTTCACCTGTCAATCTGAGTTTAGCGCCAGTGTCAACACCACCTGGCACCTTTACAGAGACCTTTTTGGAGACCTCCATCTTTCCAGAACCTGAACATTTGGCGCATGGATTGGGTATTGATCTGCCTTTGCCATGGCAGTACGGGCAGGTTGTCTTTACCTTGAAAAACCCCTGACTCTGGATAAACTGCCCTGTACCGTGACACTGGGAGCATGTCTCCGGCTGAGTCCCCTCTTTGCAGCCACTTCCATTACAGGTGTCACATATATCGTATTTAACTATATTGATCTCTTTTTCAACGCCAAAGGCTGCCTCCATGAACTCAAGGGTCATGTCGTAGCGAAGATCAGCACCCCGTTGAACTCTCTTACCACCACCTCGGCCACCTGAACTGCTGAATCCGAAGAAATCTTCAAAGATATTGCCAAACCCTGAAAACATCTCTTCAAAATTTACACCGCCACTGGAAAAATTGGAACCTTCAAGTCCTTTGTGACCAAACTGATTGTAAACCTGCCGTTTCTGATCATCTGAAAGGACACTGTAAGCTTCAGAAGCCTCTTTGAACTTCTCTTCAGCCTCCTTGTTGCCAGGATTTTTATCAGGATGGAATTTGATGGCAAGCTTCCGGTATTTTGATTTTAACTCCTCTTTTGTGGCATCTCTGGACGCCCCGAGGATCTCATAGTAATCACGTTTTTCTGACATATTTTTCCCGTTATTTTTCCCGTCAATATATCAAATGCATTAAAGCATTATCTTAACGGCACTGATAAATGGTTGTAAAAGTGACCCTGTTATGTTACCAGTATCTGCTCTTCATGAACTGGTATTTTGAATTCACTGTTATTGATCTGGGCTCATATTATTAAAAAAAACTCTATTTCTTATAAACACCGTAAACTAACTCATAATACAGGATTGTCAATAATGAGCATTGAACTTGATTTTATTAAAGAGATGTTTGACAGCATTGCCCCTAAGTATGATTTTCTTAACCGATTCCTGAGTGCAGGGCAAGATATTGTCTGGAGAAGAGAGATGGTGGCAGGTGCTCAACTTCCCGATAAGAGCCTAGTGCTTGATGTTGCCTGTGGTACCTGTGATGTGGCACTGGAGGTAAAAAGGCAGAGGGGCAATCAAGCCACAATATTTGCAACAGATTTTTCACCAGGAATGCTGGCTCTTGCTAAAAAAAAGATCATGAAACATAGAGGGGATGAGGCAATTCATCTGGCTGCTGGCAATGCTCTTGCCCTTCCATTTAAAGAGCGCCGGTTTGATGCTCTTTTTATTGCGTTTGGCATAAGAAATATCATGGACAGAAAAGGTGCCGTCACCTCATTCCACAGAGCCCTGAAGCCTGGAGGAACCCTTGCCGTACTGGAACTCACCTCCCCTCCAGAAGGGCTTTTCAGAGATATCTACATGCTCTATTTCAAACAGCTGCTGCCAGCCATTGGAACCATGTTTTCCAGAAATAGCGGAGCTTATCACTATCTGCCAGCCTCTGTCCTCAATTTTCCGACTCCTGAAAAGTTTGCTTCAACACTTCGGGAGTCAGGATTTGAAATGGTGAAGTGGAAAAGGATGACCTTCGGAATAGTGACCCTTTTTATAGGGAAAAAAAAGGGTACTTTACAAAAGTGAACTGCGTCGCTGTTTTTTTGCACTTATGCCAAGTATAATGCCGATAATCAAGACACCTGCGCCAATAGAAAATGAGTATAAGATCTCTTTGTGGGACTGGCTGTTGCACTGTTCAATGAATACCTTCTGCTCTTCAAGCTGCCTGACAGCATCATTGTACTTCTGCTCAATCTCAAGAAAGTTTGCAGACCTCTGCTTGAGATCGTTATAATCCTTCTCCTTGCCAAGCAGTTTCTCTTTTGTTCCTGACAGAGCCATGTTTTCAGATTTCACCTGCGCCAGCATGGCAGAGAGTTCGCTGTTTTTCTTCTGAAGCTCTTTGACCATGAGGTTTACCGGTACCTCCTTTGTCATGTAACGGCTGAGTACCCACCCCTCTTTCCCGTCAGCTGTCTGGACTTTTGACCACTCCTTTCCATAATCAACCATGTTTACACCATCTCCAGATGGCAACATTGCCATGATCTTGTAGGAGACTCCAGGGCCTGTACGCATGGTTATCTCCATCCTCTGGCTGACATAATACTGCTCAGCGCTGGCAGGTGTGGCAGGTATCATCAGAAGTGTGAAGATTAAAAAAGAGAGAGAGATTGATACTGAAGAGCGGAGTTCTATTCTGGGTTTAATAAATGGCCTGATCCTACTGATTGGAAGAGAGGGAGATGGTTTTATAGTTGTTTCCACGTAAGTCACCTTTTTCTTTGAAAATTAAAGCCTTTTTCTGTTTTTAGTGATTTTTTATGATCAGTTTCATTATCCTTGAAATATTGCACCTCTATTTCTCCATGAATATGGAACTGTTTCTTACTAACACTGAAAACAAAATTGTTCAAGGTCACTTTGCCGTTATCAATGAAAAAGGTTATGAAAGAGAAGAGGTCAAAGAGAGTCTTTTTTAGAATCTGATTGCAGCTTTTTTACTTGGAGCCTGTCATGTAGGAGATGGTCATGGTTGACTTTTCAGCTTGAGTTTATCTGTCCCATGTGCGTTTCGGGTCGATATGATACCTCCTATCATAGCAGTGAGAGGGGCAACTGAAATCAGGCCGAAACTGCCGACAACTGTATGGAGAATCTCAGCAGCAACGTACTGTATGTTAAGAATATTTGCGATTGGAACCCCTTGGGCGATGAAGACCATAAGAAGTGTCGAGTACCCACATGAGTAGGTAGAAGCAGAGTGGTTGTCATTGTACCGATTACAGCTCTGCCTACTGGTAATCGTGATATCGCTCCAGCCCGATACTTTCAAAATGCGGTGAAGTCTGTAGTTCATTAATGCCTATTTCATAGCTGATTAGTAGTTGTTATCACAAAGTGGTGATTCTCAGATTTTCATAATAGAGACAATCTTTGAGAAGATATCTGTATTGTCATAATAACCATCAAACAGCTCTGCACCGACTCCAGTTGCATAGGTAGGCACTGGTACACCGGTATGAGAGTAGGATGTCCACCCGATTCCAGCCTTGCGGTTAAGTATGTGGGTGATTGTAACTGTCACTGGTTCATAACCACCATAGGCTATATATGCACCGTCATCACTTGAACGGGCATCTTCTGATTTCATTGTCTCTTTAAATGCCTCTTTTAAAAGTCCGAGTTCATATGGTGTGAAATCCATCTCAGAACCGTCCCCTTTACTTGTCAATCCAAAGGAGTCTTCAATCATGGGTAACAGATCACTGAACTGTGCATCAGGGTTGGTATTCTTGAACTGACTGAGCTTCTCATCGAATTTGACATAGGATATCTTCTGGTGCTGAAGTTTCTGGAAAAAGGTATCGTATTTTGTACCAGAAAAACCAAGTGTCATCCCTCCGCACTCATGGTCACCTGTAACTACGATCAAGGTTTCATCTGGATGGATGGTTGCAAAATCGACAGCCTTTTTAACTGCATCATCAAAGGCAAAGAGATCTTTTATTGCGCTTATTGCGTCGTTGGCATGACATGCCCAGTCTATCTTGCCCCCCTCCACCATTACAAAGAATCCATTGGGATTTTCTAAAAGCTCGATGGATTTTGATGTATAATCTGCTAGAGATGTGGCATCTTTGGGTCTGTCCAGTTCATAAAGCATGGAAGATTCATCAGCTGGCAGCTCTGTAATTGCCCAGACTTTACCAGCACCAGGTTTGAGAGAGTTAAGTGCAGCCTTTTTATCAACAACAGTGTAGCCTTTTTTACGTGCATACTCAAACAGGTTGCCCGGCCTCTTCTCCATTTTGCTCTTTTTCCCATCAGGATCTACAGCGCCTCCTCCTGCAAAGAGGTCAAAGCCGCTGTCTGCAAGCTGAAGTCCAATCTCATACATCATTTTTCTGGATGGGACGTTTGAGTAAAAGACTGCTGGGGTTGCGTGGTCAATAGAGACGCTGGAGATAATCCCGACCTTCATACCTCTCTCTTTGGCCATGGTGGCAATTGACTTGAACTCTGTTTTTTTATCCAGATCCATGGCGATGACACCACTAAGGGTTTTATGTCCTGTAGCAATTGCAGTTCCTGCCGAGGCAGAGTCCGTTATAAAGGAGGTGGCATCATGTGTAGTTGTCAACCCCTGTGCAGAAAACTTTGTGAAAGAGAGCGCACGGGGCACTTCAGGATATTTTCCTGATTTAATAGCACTGGCATATATCTCGGCACCTGCAACCTGTGCCAGCCCCATACCATCGCCTATGAAAAGGAATAGATATTTTGCCCTTTTATCCACGTCAGATAACTCTTTTGCAGAACTTGCACTGGCATGTTGGATAACAAAGAGACAAGGCAACACAATCAAGATAAAAAAGAGCCATCTCATACCATTTGTGTTATTTTTCATTTTCTCCTCCTGTTCTGTCTGATTTTATGTGATTTGCTATATGAAACTGTAGGGGGCACTACCACGTCTGTTGCCGCAAAACAGTCAATCTGCTGTATATTATGATATGGTTTATGACTATTAGGAGATTATTACTGGAACATTAATTTCTCATTAGCATAAATTTCAGAGATCCTTTTTGTCAGAGCTTCTGCTTACAGCGGAATTTAACCGTGTGATTATCCATTTTTCACCAGTTTTGCTCTATTTTTCCTGTTACCTATTGACTGATCATAGTACACTGTCATAATACATTAAACTTCAGTAAAAGGTCTTCTAAAATCTTCTGGCCATGATATTTAAGGATTCAGCATGATACAGTGTTGCAGACATAAGGTGCTTATTGTTGATGATACAATCGATAATATTAAGATATTCATCAATCTGCTGCGTCAGGACTACGATACTTTCTTTGCAAAAGATGGAAGGAAAGCTCTTGAATTAGCTAATACTATCAAACCTGATATTATTCTGCTTGATATTCTCATGCCGGATATGGATGGGTATGAGGTGTGCCGGAGACTCAAGAGTGACAGTCGGATTGCAGATATCCCGGTCATTTTTATCTCTGCTAAGAACCATGTTGAAGATGAGACAACAGGACTTGATCTTGGGGCAGTTGATTATATCACCAAACCGGTCAGTCCACCTATTTTGAAAGCCAGAATCAGGAACCATCTGCAACTCAATAATGCAATGAAGGAGTTGAGGCGGCTCTACACCATGGCATTAGATGCAAGCCCACTTACAGGGCTTCCAGGTAATAACAGTATTGCCAGACGTATAGAGACTGCGCTGTTTAATGAGGAGGAGGTCTGTGTTATCTACTCAGATCTTGATAACTTTAAAGCCTTTAATGACAAGTATGGCTTTGCCAAAGGAGATGAGGTGATCCTCTTTAACAGCTATGTGTTTCAGATGGCGTTGAAGAGACATGATGTGGAAAACTTTTTTGTTGGCCATATTGGTGGAGACGATTTTGTCATAACCCTGCCTCTGGAGAAGGCTCATGATGTTGCAGATAGCATTATATCGCTGTTTGATAAAGGTATTACAAATTTCTACACACCTGAAGATGTTGCTCAGAAATTCATTGTCTCTTTCAACAGACAGGGAGATAAGCAGCTCTTCCCAATAATATCCATCAGCATGGCTGGGGTCGATCTGACCTCTCCTATGTATCAGAAATATATTCAGGTCAACGATGCCTGTTCCGAAGCCAAGAAAAGGGCAAAATCTGCCGACGGAAGCTGTTTCATAATGGATCAGCGCAGAGCAGCTGTAACAATATAGCTCTAATATAAAAATATGGCTCTGATAGAGACAAAAGTCTGTGGAACTTAGGGTGAAACTCCATTTGTCAGAGCTGGCAGAGAGAGTTCTATTTTAAAAAAGAGAGAGCCGTTTTTATAAAAATGAGTTCAGAAGAAGTTATTGAAGTAAATAACGTGGTTAAAAGGACTTTTATAACAATATGAAGATATTTACCTATCCCTCTGAAGCCGGGGAAGAGAGAGTGTCCCAGATCATTGATCGGGGGCTTGGCTTTTCAGAAGATGATTACAAGCAGGTCTCAGCATATATTGCAGATGTCAAAGAACGGGGTGATCTGGCTGTGGTTGACTACACAAACAGGTTTGACTCCAAAGCTGTGACAGAAGCTAATCTTAAGGTGACACAAGAGGAGTTTGAATCTGCTGAACAGAAGGTGGAGAGCGCTTTCTTAAAGGCTCTTGACCGTGCTGTCAACCAGTTGAGACGATTTCACGAGAAGCAGATGCACAATTCATGGATAGATAACCCAAGAGATGGGGTTATGGTCGGGCAGCTTGTCAGACCTGTAACTGCTGCCGGAATCTATGCACCTGGAGCAAAAGGGGGAAAAACTCCCCTGGTATCATCTGTGCTCATGGGTGGGATTCCGGCAGGGGTTGCTGGTGTTGAATCGATCTCTCTTATGACTCCACCCATGGAAGATGGCACCATAAATCCCCATATGCTTGTAGCAGCAAGGAGAGTCGGGATTGATTCGGTGTTTAAGGCAGGAAGCGCCTGGGCTGTTGCAGCTCTTGCATTTGGTACCAGGCAGATACCAAAGGTGGATGTGATTGTGGGGCCAGGAAACCTTTATGTCACCCTTGCCAAAAAGATCGTATCTGGATCTGTGGGAATTGATATGATCGCAGGGCCAAGCGAGATCCTTATCATTGCAGACAGAGATGCCAATCCAAAGTTTCTTGCAGCAGATCTGCTCTCCCAGGCTGAACATGATGTCATGGCATCTGCCATTCTGGTGACAGATTCCAGCGCCCTTGCCATTGAGACCTCAAAAGAGGTTCAGATCCAGCTTGAAGCTCTATCCAGAAGAGAGACTGCCCAGAGATCCATCCGTGATTTTGGTACAATAATGGTGGTGCCTGACATTGAGACCGCAATTGCGCTCTCCAACCGGCTTGCCCCTGAACATCTTGAGCTGGTTGTCAATGAGCCCTTTGAATACATTGGTCAGATAAGAAATGCAGGAGCGATCTTCATCGGGCCTTACACGCCGGAACCTGTTGGAGATTATATTGCAGGCCCAAACCATGTTCTGCCCACTGCTGGTACTGCACGTTTCTCTTCAGCCCTCTCTGTAGAGAATTTCATAAAAAGGACAAGCCTTATAAATTACTCCAGGGCTGCATTTGAAAAAGAGGCAGAAGATATAATGACCCTTGCAGATATTGAGGGGCTCACTGCCCATGCAAACTCCATACGGGTAAGAAAAGATGGCCGATAACTCGTGGGAGATGCAGCTCAGACTGCAGATGTGACTTGATACTTCTGAGTGGCAGGAGAAGTTACTGATTGCAGTAGGGGTTCTGCTCACTGCAATCAGGGCACTCCCAGGTGATACCGTTGCATGTCATGCCCCACTGATTTTCATACATGCAGGTCTGGCATATTGAAAAACCACATTTGCAGTTCCAGCAGAATGAAGCCTCTCTGCCACAGCAGTGGCAGAGCTTTACTCTTCTGCTGCGTCTCTTCTCTTTGCGTTCATTTGCATCCATACTCTCTCCTTATCTGGTTTTGTTTGATCTGTAATCTGAATGGCATCAAGTTAGAACAGCCACATAGTAAATGCAAATGGCTGAAAATCAATATGCACTGCTCTTTTTGTTGTCCTTTAAGCGATTTTATATTGTTCTGCGGAGATCTTTTATAATGAAAAAAAAAGAAATTTATCTTATTGATGGCAGTGCCTACCTCTACCGTGCCTTTCATGCAATACCATCTCTTACCACCTCAAGTGGCACTCCAACCAATGCCATATTTGGCGTCACCATGATGCTTCTGAAGCTTATGAAGGAGCGGCAGCCTGAATATTCAGCCATCTTTTTTGATGTCAAAGGAGCAACATTCCGTCATGAGATCTATGACAAGTATAAAGCAAACCGCTCTTCAATGCCAGATGAGCTGATAGCGCAGATCCCCTCAATCAAGGAGATAGTGAGGGCTCTCAATATTCCTATTCTGGAGAAGGAGGGGTTTGAGGCAGATGATCTGATTGGCACCTGTGCCCGTATGGCAGAAGAGAAGGGGTGGAGTGCCGTCATGGTGACTGGTGACAAGGATTTCATGCAGCTTGTGACTGACCAGTGTGTGATCTGGGACCCCATGAAGGAGAAGTCTATTGATAAAGATTCTATCTGGAAGGAGTTCAGCGTCACGCCAGAGCAGATAATCGAGATTATGGGGCTATCTGGAGATGTCTCAGACAATATTCCGGGAGTGCCCGGGGTTGGGCCCAAAACAGCTCTGAAACTTATCCATGATTATGGCACTATCCAGAAGATTTATGACAACCTTGAAGAGCTTAAATCTAAGAAGGCGCTCTATAAAAATCTGGCAGATAACAGAGAGCAGGCACTTTTGAGTCGCAGACTTGTTACCATTGACCGGTTTGTTGATATGCCCAATGCGCTTGAGGAGTTCAAAGTTCAACCTTATGACAGAGAAAAGCTGACAGAACTCTTTAAAACGTTTGAATTTAAAAAACTGCACCAGGAGTTTTTTCAGGAACAGCATCCATCAGTTGAAAAAGATTACCGTTGTCTGACAGATATCAGGGAGATTGAATCTCTGGTAAGAGAGATCCGGGAGTTTACATCCACAAGCAGCTTACAGAGCGTGAATGGGTCACAGAGAGTTGAGAACTCACAGAGCGTGAATGGGTCACAGAAAGTTGAGAACTCACAGAGCGTGAATGGAGAAGACACAGTTGAGAACTCACAGAGTGTGAGAGTATCAAAAAGAGTTGCGATTGACACAGAGACAACCTCGCTCTCTCCCATGCTTGCAGAGCTTGTCGGAATATCCATCTCATTTAAACCTCACCAGGCATTTTACATTCCTGTTGGCCATGTTGAGAGAAACAGTTCTGCCTCAGCAGAAAAGAGTTCTGTGCCAGAGCTGTTCCAGATAGCAGAGCCAAAGAGTGAGGAGAAGATATCAGAGCCGCAGCAGAAGAAGAGGGTGCTTCAGCCAGATAAGCAGGCTGTGCTCAATATACTGAAGCCTCTTCTTGAAGACCCGTCAGTAGAGAAGGTGGGGCAGAACATAAAGTATGACTACATTGTACTTGCCAGAAATGGCATCCATATGCAGGGGGTCGCATTTGACACCATGATAGCCTCATATCTGCTCAATCCGTCAGGCAGAGGGCATGGCCTGGACCAGATTGCTCTGGATCTTCTGGGACATAAGAACATCACATATGCAGAGGTGACAGCTGCTGATTCTGGTAGAGGAGATCTCCAGCCAGCCACTTTTTCTTCAGACGACTCAGGTCAGACCGGATCAGAGAGGAGAGAGTCAGGGAAAAGCCGGGGCAGGCAGCAACTGCTTTTCAGTGAGGTCTCTATTGAAAAGGCTACTGATTATGCATCTGAAGATGCTGATATCACGCTTCTTGTGCATGATATTCTCAGAAAAAAGATTGAAGAGAGTCATCTTGAAGAGCTGATGCAGACAATTGAGATGCCCCTTATACCTGTGCTTGCAAAGATGGAGATGAGTGGGATACGGGTTGATATGGAAAAACTCTCCTCCCTCTCCAGAGGTTTTGAGCTGGAGCTTGAACAGCTTGAAAGCAAGATATTTGCCATTGCAGGGGAGACGTTTAATATAAACTCCTCCCAGCAGCTGGGAGCTATCCTGTTTGAAAAACTGAAGCTGCCAGTACAGAAAAAGACAAAAAAAAAGACTGGTTACTCAACAGACCTCTCTGTATTGACAGAACTTGCCCAGCACCATGAACTGCCAGCCATGATTTTAAGGTACCGCTCTCTTGGTAAACTCAAATCAACATACACAGATGCACTGCAAGAGCTTATTCACCCTGAAACCGGACGGATTCACACATCGTTCAACCAGGCCATCACAGCCACCGGGAGGTTGAGCAGCTCAGATCCAAATCTTCAGAATATCCCGATAAGGACAGAGGAGGGCAGGCGCATAAGGGGGGCATTTATCCCGGACAGGGGCTGCAAGCTTGTGGCTGCTGACTACTCTCAGATTGAGCTTCGCATCCTTGCCCATGTTGCAGATGATAAGATATTGATTGAGGCGTTTGCAAATGATGAGGATATCCATACAAGGACAGCAGCAGAGGTGTTTCAGGCAATGCCGGGCCTGATTGATGCAGAGCTGAGGCGCCAGGCCAAGGCGATCAACTTTGGTATTGTCTATGGGATGGGTGCATTCAAGCTCTCAAATGAACTCTCCATAAGCAGAAAGATGGCACAGACCTATATTGACAACTATTTTGCAAGGTATTCAGGTGTAAAACGCTACATTGATTCCACCATTGAAATGGCAAAAGAGAGAGGGGAGGTGACTACCCTTCTTGGCAGAAGGCGCAGGCTTGATGATATCAACTCTACAAATGCCAATATAAGGGGGCTTGCAGAGAGAATGGCCATTAACACCCCGATTCAGGGCAGTGCTGCTGATCTTATCAAGCTTGCCATGATAAAGATGGATAGAGCCTTGAATGAGACCCTGCTTCCTGATGGAGAGAAGATGGCCTCAAGAATGCTGCTCTCTGTACATGATGAGATTCTGTTTGAGGTGCCGGAAGTGGAAATTGAACCACTCACAGCCCTTGCAAAGAGGGTCATGGAGGGGGTATTCAAACTCAAGGTACCCCTGAAGGTGAACATTGATTCAGGAGATAACTGGGCAGAGGCTCACTGATCCAGGCTGCCTATTTTGGGAGTAGTGGCGGTGTGGCTCAAAGCGCTCTTTGCCACTACTTCTGGGCACCATCTCTCTCTTTATCGTCTGCTCTTACAGTGTCACTTATGGTGGCGTAGATATCCCTGAACGACTCATGGATAGTTGACGGTGAGAGCCTTCCCATCTCAATGAACTTTACCACAATCTCTTTGGTGGTCTTCAGTATGTTTTCGTCTATATCTTTCATAATGCTTCCTCTGATATCAGAGAATCTCCAAGAGGTCAACAATTTCCACAGAGCAGGCGCACTTCAGACAATCACGCATCTCTATACCCCTTCCAGCGGTCAAACAGAACAGTGCTACCAAAATCTCCTGGCATCTTGAACATTGGATTGAGATCTGCCTGTCTGGTCTATATTGTATTTATTTCCCATGAATGGGAAATATATTGCCATGCATAGGAAAGTGTTTATAATCTGTCCAGAATTAATCATCAAGATTAAATAAACAGCACAACACCTTAAATAAGGATATATTTTTTGATGGAAAGCACCCTGACAGAGAGCGTTCTAATTGCAGACAAGAGCACTTCTGAAGAGGAGATTACTCTGGAAGAGATTCCTGTTCATATAGAGAACAGCATGGTTAACAGAATTCTATGCAACGGGAAAAAGATTACACTTATTGGTACAGCTCATGTCTCAAGAGAGAGCGCAGAGCTTGTAAGAGATATTATCCATGAGGAGAAGCCTGACACTGTGTGTGTGGAGCTGTGCTCTACCCGTCTTAAATCGATAAGTGACAGAGATAGCTGGCGGAACATGGACATTATAAAGGTGATCCGTGAGAAAAAAACAATGTTTCTTCTGATCAATCTCATGCTTGCCTCATTTCAGAAGAGGCTGGCTGAAAAATTTGATATAAAGCCTGGCCAGGAGATGATAAATGCCATTGAGGCGGCGCGTACAGAGGGTGCAACCCTTGTTCCTGCTGATCGTGAGATTCAGATCACTCTGACACGTGTATGGCGGAGCATGGGGTTCTGGGAGAAGATAAAGCTGATGTTCCAGCTGATCCTCTCCTTGGGCAGCTCTGAAGAGATCACTGAAGAGGAGATTGAGCAGATGAAACAGGAGGATATCCTCCAGACACTTCTTGCAGATGTGAAAAAGGCCCACCCCATTATGGAGAAGGTTCTTATTGATGAGAGGGATCAGTACCTTGCCGCAAAAATAAGAACTGCCCCTGGAGAGAGTGTTGTGGCCGTTGTGGGGGCAGGCCATGTGGCAGGTATTAAAAGATATATGGGTTCTGATACCTCACCCGGGCATGAGATTGACATTGCAGAGCTTGAGAAGCTTCCAGCGCCTGGCAATGTCGGCAAAGTGATGACCTGGCTCATTCCAGGACTCATTGTAGTTCTCTTTGGAGCAGGTTTTTTTATGAAGGGGAGTGAGGCTGGCGTTGACATGATCTGGCTCTGGATCGGAGTAAATGCTGTTTTTGCAGGTCTTGGTGCACTTGCAGCCCTTGCTCACCCCTATACAATTATTTCGGCCATGGTGGCAGCCCCCATTACAACCTTGCACCCACTGATTGCAGCAGGGTGGGTCTCAGGGCTTGTTGAGGCAGCCTCAAGAAAGCCGAAGGTGAAAGACCTTGAGTCGATTCAGACAGATATAATGTCTGTGAAAGGGTTCTGGCGCAATAACGTTACAAGAATTTTACTGGTTGTGGTGTTTACCAACCTCGGGGCAACCATTGGTGTCTTTACCGCTCTTCCACTCATGCTGAGGGTCATTCACTGATGGCTTTTTACGTTAAAATGAGATTTGCAATTTACTGACGATTTCAAAAATAACTTATTTTTAGGATTAAGGACAAAAAAAGAGATGCAGCACAAAGAGACTATCACACCTGATATGATGATTACAGGAGAAGATGACGAACCTCCAAGCAGAGGAGTTGTTATCAATATTCCACAGATTACCCATCACCTCGCTACACCCGGAACAGCACTCGCAGATATACCCGGAACAACATATACAGAATCAGCTTCATCCATAGTATCAGACTCTTTTTCCATATCAAATTCTGTTGCAGTACCATCTTCTCCTTCTATCTTTGGCCATACAGGGCGGCCCATCGGGCTCGTAAGGCCCCACTCAAGATCTACCCGGCAGACCAGATCCTTCAGAAAGAGATACTATCCTCAGGTTTCAGACAAGGAGTGGAATGACTGGCAGTGGCAGATGAGTAGCCGTATCAGACGCTTTGAGAAGATAGAGCGGATGTTTACACTCTCATCCCAGGAGAGGGAGGCGCTTGTAAACCCTGGGTTTCAGCTTCCATTCAGCATCACCCCTTACTATGCATCTCTTCTGTCTGCCAGTGATCCTCTGCATCCACTGCGTCGTTCTGTAGTGCCGACAGTCAGTGAGTTCATAAGTATGCCCTGCGAATCTGATGACCCTCTTGGAGAGGAGAACCAGAGTCCTGTTCCAGGACTCGTTCACCGCTACCCTGACAGGGTGCTCTTTCTGCTGCTTGATTTCTGCTCCACATACTGCCGTTACTGCACCCGCTCAAGGGTGGTGGGACACGGCTCTCTTCTTCCGGGAAGAGGTCGTCTGGAGAGAGCCATTGAGTATATCAGTGCCACCCCCACAATCAGAGATGTGCTGCTCTCTGGTGGAGATCCTCTCACCTTGAGTGATGATCGCCTGGAGTGGGTTATCTCAAGACTCAGACGTATTCCCCACGTTGAGATTATCCGCATAGGCACCAAAGTCCCTGCGGTTCTGCCTCAGCGCATTACCCCCAAGCTTGTAAAGATGTTGCGCAGGTATCATCCTCTATGGATGAGTCTCCACTTCATCCACCCGGATGAGTGCACTCCTGAGAGCAACCGCGCCTGCACAATGCTTGCAGATGGCGGTATCCCCTTAGGATCTCAGACAGTTCTTCTCAAAGGAATCAATGACTGTGTGGAGACCATGACGCAACTTATGCATAAACTTATGCAGATGCGTGTGCGCCCCTACTATCTCTATCAGTGTGATCCTATAACAGGTTCAGGCCATTTCAGGACATCTGTTGATAGGGGAGTTGAGATCATAAGGGGTATGAGAGGGTTTACCACCGGATATGCAGTTCCCACATATGTGGTGGATGCCCCTGGTGGAGGAGGTAAAATTCCCATTATGTCAGATTATGTTGAATACCATACATCTGAAGAGCTGGTGCTCAAAAACTATGAGGGTAAGAGATTTCGCTATCCTGACCCGCTTGGATGATCACTTTGCATCATGGCATGGCTGTTTATATGAAACTGTAGGGGCAGGCCCCTGTGCCTGCCCCGTAGAGACGCAAGATCTTGCGTCTCTACAATTTTCATGCTTCGCTGTGCTCTGCCATGGCATGGCATGGCCGTTATACCACAATTAATACGAATTGTATAATTTGGAATCAGGGACAAAAGAGATGATTATTGGGCTGACATATGATCTGCGTCAGAGCTATCTTGATATGGGATACAGTGAGAGTGAAACCGCAGAGTTTGACTCTGTGGAGACTGTTGAGGCTCTGGAGCATGCGCTTAAGGCTCTTGGGCATGATACAGCAAGGGTTGGTAATGGCAGGGAGCTTACTGAGAAACTTGTTAATGGAGAGCGGTGGGATCTTGTCTTTAACATTGCCGAAGGTTTAAAGGGCATTGGCCGTGAGGCTCAGGTACCAGCCATTCTGGATCTGTATGATATCCCCTACACCTTTTCTGACCCAATGGTGATGAGTCTGACTCTGCACAAGGCTATGACCAAAAGGGTGATAAGGGATGCCGGGCTTGCAACAGCAGATTTCAAGGTGGTCTCTGCCCCGGAAGATGCTTATAAGATCCAGTTTGATCCACCTTTTTTTGTCAAGCCTCTGGCAGAGGGGACAGGAAAGGGTGTTACAGCAGGATCTGTGATAGAGGCAGATAGAATCGGTGAGTCACAATATGCAGCCAGCAGCTCACACCCTCTTCTTGCACAGAGGTGCAAAGAGCTTCTTGAGCAGTTCAACCAGCCAGTTCTTGTGGAAAGATTTCTGCCAGGACGGGAGTTTACAGTGGGGATCACTGGTAGTGGCAATGATGCAGAGGTTCTTGGAACAATGGAGATAATTTTGCTGGAGCAGGCGGAAAAAGGTGGGTACTCTTTTGTGAACAAGGAGGGGTGGAAAGAGAGGGTGACCTATCGTCCATTAAGATCAGAAGATGGAGAGACGCTGCTTCTTGAAGTGGAAAAGCTGGCACTTGAGTCATGGAAGGTGCTTGAGTGCAGAGATGGTGGCAGGGTGGATATCAGGTGTGATGAGTATGGAACACCCTGCTTTATTGAGGTCAACCCGTTAGCAGGTTTGCGCCCGGAATATTCAGATCTGCCGATCCTATCCGCTTTTTTTGGTATCTCCTACCTTGAGCTTATCAGAAAAATCGTGGAGTCTGCCTGCAAACG
>Ga0066603_10001328_pt1 | contig 16321 bp, 10 predicted proteins | sample Higcelweek8metaG_FD_59482 | JGI IMG/M metagenome (GOLD analysis project Ga0066603, IMG submission 59482) | Freshwater pond sediment microbial communities from the University of Edinburgh, under environmental carbon perturbations - High... | ecosystem: Environmental > Aquatic > Freshwater > Pond...
GCACAAAAACAATCAATTCCTGTCACTATCTATTCTGATGCTAATTCTGATTACTTCAGAAAATTCCTTTTCTATACAAACGCTATTACTAAAACAAATGTAAAAGATATATCTACTCTTCTCACATCCTCATCATTCACTCTCAATGAAATTACGTTCAAAGCCTGTGATCTACAAGCTCATCTTCAAAAAAATATTAACGGAATAGTTATTATTGACATCATTCATTGTCAACTCAATCCCTCTCTACCTCATAACGGTATCTCTAAACTTTCAGATGGTGGTGAAATATATCGAATATATAATGACTCTATTTGCAATGAATTTAATTTGAAGCGATATGCCCAAAACATATTCATTAATGATTTTGCGATAAACACACTTACGACAAAACGTTTTTGTGAAACTTATATATCACGACTGTAATATCATTGGAAGAAAATAATTGCAGGGCTTCCATCCGGATAATTGAGTGTCTTTACGATGAGCGACTTTTTGAATTCCTCTCCAGGCAATCCAACAAACAATATTTTTTCTTCAATCGAACGAAGTGAAGCATTAATCGAACGGAATTCATATTTACCCAAAGTGTTTCCTTCTTCTAAAAATCCTCCTGACTTAGTCCCACCTTTTTCCAGATATATTTGTGGATCCGTTTTTCCATAGTACAAAAAGAATATATACGGAAAATCTAACCTATTTGAAACAATTATTCGATCGTATGATGATTCTATTTCGGCTAATTGAGAAACCATTTCTCTCCGTCCTACATACCAATATTTTGCATTCTCAATTGGCATGTGGACAAAAAACTGATGAAAAAAATATGTTGTGTTAAGAAGTACCAAACAACATGCTATTCCTGCAAAACTATATACAAAAATCTTCTTATCACTTTTTATGGCGTCCTGTATCCAGCGCATACTCTGATATAACCCCATTGCTATCACTACCTGTATGGCCGGCAAAAATACAAGTGTACGAACTGGATGAGGCAACTGTAACGTAAAAGCAGCTGCTATAGGTGCTGCTATAATCCACCAAAATATAATTGCAGATCCTTTCGACCAGTGACGGATTAGCTGATATGCACCAATAAAAAGAAATGGAAATTCGAATAAATACAACAACCCTACTCCTGGAGCTCGATATCGTTCTATGGCTTTATCCAAAAATAAAAAATTTAAATCAAAATGTGTCAGATATCCTCGTAAAAAGGTCTGCGCATATTCAAATCTTCTGTTATGGAAAAATGAATACCATGATAAATCATTTTTGTTATCAAAGACGATACGTGATATCGACATTTTCAAATCATCAGGATTAGAAAACGAACTCACTCCTATTGCTCGCATTTGACCTTCGAGTGATAAAGACAATTGTGCTATAGGAAATAATAAAACAATTCCTACAATGAGGCCCAAAGCTACATATAATTTTTTATTGAGAAAATCTTTCAAATACACAATCGTTAACCCAAAAACGAGTAATGGAACAAAAATGCGTGCAGTATGATACGTCCAGATAGCCAAAGAAAAAACTATTGCTGAGAGAACTATATAAAAACCCCGTTTCAAGCCAAATAATAACAATAGAACGCCTAGGGATATAAAAAACACGGATACATTTGCCTCATACCCTGTTCGGGAAAACATAAGATGCCAAGGAGAGAGGGCCAGTAGGAATGATGAAATAATTGATAATTGATAATTGATAATTGATTTACGAAATAATTCACGGACGAGGAAGTAGGTGACGAGTACTGTAAGAGTACCAAATAATGCAGATGGAAATCGAACAGCAAAATCAGATTTACCAAATACTGCCATGCTTCCTGCGACCATGTAGACAAATACCGGCATTTTATAATCATCAAATGATCGGAAGGTGAAAGGAAATACTCTCCCGTACTCATCACGACCAGTTTTCAAAATTGAATACGCGTTATATCCAATTGCAACTTCATCCGAATTCAATGCAGGAGGGACAGAAGCTACGATATAAAAACGCAAGAAACCTGCAACTATCACAATGAACAGTAATATTTTGTTCATATATTTGTACGTAGTATACTACAAATCATACGAGTATCCAGCCCTTGTATTTCTCCATAATGTATAATATTTCCAAAACACGATATAATCGTTCATGAATCATATTTCTATATGCATATACCGATAGCTAAACCGTTTATTGGAAAGAAAGAAATTCAGGCTGCTGTACGAGTCCTTACATCAGGACACATTACAGAGGGTCCTTGTGTAGAAGCATTTGAGCAACAATTTGCATCGTATTGTGGCACCAAATATGCCATTGCAGTAAATAGCGGTACTGCCGCGCTTCATGCATCATTATATGCGCTTGGTATCAAAGCGGGAGATGAAATTATTACGACACCATTTACTTTCGTCGCTACCGCAAATGCCATTCAAATGATTGGAGCTATACCTATATTTGTCGACATAGACGAAAATACATTTTTAATTGATACGAAAAAAATTCAAAACAAAATCACGAAAAATACGAAAGCAATCTTAGCTGTTGATTTATTCGGTCAATCAGCCGATTACAAAGAAATATATGCTATAGCACACAAATATAAACTATTTGTGATCGAAGACGCAGCACAATCCATAGGAGGTACGTACAAAAAAAAGAAGTGTGGAAATATTGCTGATATAGCAGCTTTCTCACTGTATGCGACAAAAAATATCATGTGCGGTGAAGGCGGTGTCATAACAACAAATAATGAAAAATTTGCATGTAGATCACGTGAATTTAGAAACCACGGACAATCAAAAACCAATCGGTATCATTACAATGATATTGGTTACAATTACCGGTTAACAGATTTATCGGCAAGTATCGCAATAGAACAAATGAAACGTGCCAATTGGATTACTAAAAAAAGACAGCAAAATGCATCGATGTATTCTAACGCTTTTGCGAGCATCAAAGGTCTTATAACACCAAAAATCGCCAACGATAGAACGCACGTGTTTCATCAATACACCATACGTATTACTTCCGAATTTCCCATGACACGAAATGCACTACAGGAATATCTTCAGAAAAAAGGCATCACAGCGAATATTTATTATCCTGTTCCTTTATATCAATGTACGCATCTTGTACCACAAGGATATAATCCGGACGAATACCCGATAACGGAAGTATCTGTGAAACAAGTTCTCTCTCTTCCTGTATATCCACAACTGACGCAAAAAGAAATTTCATACATAATAAAAGCCATTCAATCTATATGAATTCATTTCGCACAACAAGAACTGCGGTCATAGGAGTAGGAAACATGGGAAAAAACCATGCCCGTGTGTATCATGATATTTCCACACTCTCTGCTATCTCAGATACAAATCAGCAATTAGGAAATGCTGCTGCAAAGAAATTTTCTACAAAATATTATGAGGACTATAAAAAAATGCTGGATAGAGAAAAACCAGATGCGGTCTCTGTTGTGGTACCCACACCATTCCACAAAGAAATCGTGCTGGAATGTTTGAAACGCCACATTCCAACTCTCGTTGAAAAACCAATAGCATCGACTATCTCTGATGCAAAAAGTATGCTCCAAGCAGCAATTACTTCAGATACCTATCTCTTAGTGGGTCACATAGAACGCTTTAATCCTGCAGTAATACAATTAAAAAAACTCATTGATAATAATAAAATCGGTAAATTGATTTCTTTACTTGCTATACGAGTTGGCATATCTCCTCCTTTGATACCGCATGCAAATGTCATTGTTGATTTAGGAATTCATGATGTGGATATTTTTAACTATTTATTAGAAGAATTTCCAAATGAACATTACATAACGAAACAAAAAATATTTACCCATACTGACGTAGATAGTGGTTCCATCCATTTACGATATCCCTCCTGTCAAGCAATTGCAGTCACCAATTGGGTCACTCCAATTAAAATAAGACGTCTCTATGCCACAGGAACAGAAGGATTTATAGAACTTGACTACATCAGCCAGAAGATTACCTATTATAGTAAAATTGTACACACCATATCGAATGGTGATTTTTTTGAATTCATTTCACTTTTACAATCACCTCAAAAAAAGTTGTATATATCAAAAAAGGAACCCTTGAAAGAAGAAATCATGTATTTTTTGAAAAACAAAGGAAATAAACCGGACAAAGCTAGTCTACTGGCTTCCATTGAAGCGCTTAAAATTGTTACAACATAACCTATGACATATTTCATACATAAAACAGCAGAAATAGATCCTTCTGCAGTAATCGGGAAAAATACAAAAATCTGGAATCTATCTCAAATACGAGAACATGTGATTATCGGTTCAAACTGTATCGTTGGGAAAATGTATATATTGATATTGGGGTTGTCGTAGGAAAAAACTGTAAAATTGAAAATAATGCATCTCTTTTTCATGGTCTCGTCATAGAGGACGGCGTATTTGTCGGTCCACATGCAATTTTTACCAATGACAAATATCCTAAAGCAATTAATCCTGATGGATCATTAAAAACTAACGCTGATTGGAAAGTGGGAAAAACCACTGTAAAAAAAGGTGCCTCAATCGGCGCCGGGGCAATTATTTTACCCGGAGTAACAATTGGCATAAACGCCATTGTCGGAGCCGGAGCTGTCGTCACAAAAAATATACCTGACAACTCAATTGTGTTTGGTAATCCTGCAAAAATTATTCGCACTCTTATTCCATGAATAAATCCATCGAAATTAGTGTCATTATCCCATACTTTACAGAAAGTGAAACTGAGATTCTTACTGCAATACACAAAATAAAATCTTATCTCCGCACAAAAGGTAAATCATTTGAAATCATTATTTCCCAAAACGGAATATCAAACACAGACTTATTTATAAAGGATCCGGTTGTGCGCAGTATCAAAACGAAACAAAAAGGGCTTGGAATTGCATTGCAACAAGCAATTCTCGCAGCTTGTGGAAAATATTTTTACTTCACATCATCTGATATTCCTTTTTCATTCACAGATCTGAATACTATGCTTCGTCAGTATCGTAACTATGATCTACTAATCGGCTCTAAGCTACATAAAGATTCAATATATCAAATTTCATTCGAAAGAAAAATTATTTCCTACCTCCAATATGTAACGACCAATATACTCTTCCCACGTCTCAACATACGTGATGTGAATGGCACCTTGTTTGCTAACACTGCTACATCACAACGCATCATTAACGAAAACACCATGAGTGATTCATATTTTTTTTCATTCCAGTTCGTCAATCTTTTTCGAGTAAATTCATTATCAATTCTTGAAGTGCCGGTCACGTATATTAAAGTAAAAAATAATACCAGTCTACATCTCTGCACTGATACTCTTAAATATTTTATTTCCCTCATAAATCTCAAATTACACATTCAACCAAAAAAGCAATAGAATATGAGTACGCTGTAAATTCTATGCAAAAATATAAATACATTTTATTATTTGTTACGTTACTTCTCTTCGGACTTGTTATACGACTCCTGTACCTTAACTCATTCCCTACATGGATTGGTGACGAAGAATTGGAATTAGTGATAAATGCAAAATCAATTTTCCTTACCGGATGGAATATCGATCATTATTGGTCACCATTTAACACCACTGTTATCAAGAATATTTCACCACCTTTTCCATATCTTTTTCTGACACCTATCGTTGGATTATTTCCATTTTCTCTTTTTGCAGCACGAGTATCATCAGTTTTTGCCCACGTAGGACTTATTATAATAATTTTTTTTCTCGTAAAAAAACTTCTTGGTGATAGACAGGCATTTATCACGCTCGCAGTAACAGTCATTAACCCTTGGTCATTCTTCTTTTCCCGAACAAATTTTGAAGCCCCATTGGCAGTGCTTTTTTATCTCCTTGCATGGGTAATTCTTATTTACTCAAAAGGGTATTTTATAGTATTAGCGTTTCTGCCGATAATCCTTGCCTTTTATAGTTATACCGGCATGAAACTTATCCTTATTCCCTTTATCGTTGGCATTGTATTTCACGCTTGGAAATACGTTCATAATAAAAAAGAAACAATACCTCTCCTTATATTTACCTTTCTTTCTCTTGGGTTATTTGCCTATCAGGTATATATGCTTCAAACAGAAGCAATTGGCCAGCGTGTAGGTGAACTAGCACTACCTAACGCACAAAATATCATTGAATCTGTCAATAAAGAACGCAGACAAGCAATTATTAGTCCATTTGTTTCAATATTTAGCAATAAAATAATCGTATATACCAAATTTCTCATTGGAAGATATTTTGATACCTTTTCATTAGCCTTGCTCTTTGTCCAAGGAGAATACCGAGCCACGTATTCCTTATATACCCATGGATATTTTTATTATATTGATTTCATTTTTATCATCATGGGCTTTCTCTACCTCCTCAAAAAAAGTAAAACAATGTTGCTTTTATTTATCTATCTTCTCTTCATTAGTGCAATTCCTGCGGTCATCAGTATCGTTCCTACCGGTTCTGCGGCACTTCGATCAGCAATGATATATCCACTATTATGTATGATCATCGGATGTGGGATAACAAACGCTTTAGAACGAAAGGAACGAAAACAATCGATTATTGTAGGAATAAGTATATTATGTATATATCTATTCTCATGTGCTAATCTTGGATATATTTATTTTTTCCGCTATCCTATGTATGCTTCTGAAGCATACGGATTTTCAAAAAAAATTGTCACGACGTATATATCGCTCCATGACAAAACATCTTCCGTACCCGTAGTCATTTATGTCCGCGATCCAAGAAATTTCTTTCAACATTATGTTTATTCAGCAAATCTATTGGAAAATAATACTATCAATTACATAGCTACGATGATAAATAAACCTATAATTGGGTACAAAAATCTCCTCATTGTTGATTGTGATTACGGTCCTCTTCCTCTCACGCCGTTTGTTACTATAATAGAATCTGGGAATTGTGAAAGTAAGTTAGAAAAAATATTTAAAGAAAAAAAGTATCTTTCTATCCCGCAACTTAGTGATTCAGGAAGTATATATAAAATATATGGTGACACACTTTGTTCTGATCGTACTCTTGGCCGTTATCCGGAACTTATAACTTTTTCTGCTATGACCAATGCGTATAACGACCGTACACGCTTTTGTGATACCTTTATCATTAATCCGGATGCAAAATAACTCTATTCTGTCTGTAAAATGTCGCGAATATCATAAACGCCTATAAGTGTGACTCCCTGAACTGAGATTGTATAAATTGGTTTTCTGGTCTTTACAACTGATGCAATAAATGGGTCTTTGATAAATAATCCTTGGCGCATAAGGACGACGACATATGTACATGCCCCAAGCCCAGCGTTAAAGACAACACCACTCTCTATCTGTCCCATGGCTTGATAATAATAAAACGGTTGCGTCGTCGGGGTCACACACATCATATCCTTTTTATTTGCATTCATCCAAGGAAGCACACCTAAATACGCATTTCCCCAAAATTCAGTTTCAAACCCAAGTGTGTACGCTCCAGGAATACCTCCAACAAATTCATTATAGTAAGCCGACTCCCACGGATGTATCCGGATTACTGACATATACACGGTTAAAATCCAAAGACTGATAATGATAAAAGAACCGATTGATCTGAAACGTTTTTGCAATAATTGAATTGCAACCACCATACCACGTCCTGCTATAAGACATACAAATGGGAATGCGGGTAGGAAAAGTCGTATCCAATCATATCGATTCACAATCGGAATCATGAAAAATAGCATGGGATACACTGCATTAAAAAGAAAAATACGATCAAGAAGTGATCCTTTCCTTACGATATAACTAGAACCGAATAGAAAAAATAGTAGAATGAATGCAGGAGTAGTAACTAAAAACATTATAGGAACATACCACCATGGAACATGCGTGAAGAATTGCCCAAAAATCATAACAGGTACACCGACGTGAGAAATTTGTAAAGAAAAATATTCTTTCAAATGTGAGATTGTTGAGGTCCATAACCAAGGCCAACCAATAAAATACACACATAAAGAGATAATCAACACATATATCATGGGCAAAATATAAAATAATTTTTTTTGTATTGTGTTATAACCGATAATTTTTTTCCAATACAATAGCAGCCAATCTATTCCAAGTGCTCCTAATAATACAAATCCATGCAACTTAGTCAGTAAGGCACATCCAGCACAGAGTGCACTTACAGTTAACCATCCGAAGTAATTCATTCCTTTTATCCCTGTAATAACTGCGATAAACCAAAAAACCATTACAGCGTAATCCAAAGTGACAAGCGGTGTCAGATAATACACATGAGGCATCAAAGAAAACATGATGGGAATAAGTATCCCAAATGAATATCCGAGATACCCAATTGCGACATAAGAAAATATATATACAAAAGGAAAAACAAATAACAATGAAGAGATTCTATACCCTCTTGTATTATCAACAATTTTTAATTGCGTTGTGAGAATTTCGTGAGTAATTCCTGCAACAAGCTTCCTCAGTGGTGGATGTACATCATCAGTTGATGCTTTAAAGAATTTATCTTTATCAGCAATTGTTGGTTCTCGAAACCATGAAACATTTCGATCGGCACTACGAAAGTAAATAGGTTCATCCCATGTAATTCCAAAATCATTCAGCGCTTGAAGAATAATGTATGCAATGCACGAAGCGATGATACATGAAACGAAGATTCTTTTCCAATCCATACTCTATTAATTTTTACTATCTAAATCCAAATCTTTTTTCTTATACATGCTTTTTTGGATTGTTTTATGCATATATACACGAGGTAGTTTGGAAATAGCCCATACATATCCCTGTATCATAAGAAAATCTTGACGCACAATCGCTTGTAATAATCGAATAGGTGTCCAAAACGCATGCTCTAGTATTAACGAAATATCTGTTACATTCTTCCAAATAAACATAAATTGATTTCGATAAACGATTCTCTTGACGTCCTGTGGAGTGAATTCTCGTTTAATTTTTCCCTCTTCATGATAATGATTTACGATACTTTTTGGCTCAAACACTGTCTGCCATCCTGCTTTCCTCGCTCGATAGGATAAATCAATATCTTCCCAATAAAAAGGATTATAGAGAGTATCCATGCCACCTAATTTTTTCCACATTTCCCTCCGAAATGCACCGCTTCCTCCGGAAACCCACGCAGTATCCGTCTTATCAACTTCGCCACGACTATGTACATAAAAACCCCTATACCAATGGGCAAGTCCCCTACCTCGAAGAATTGATTTACCACTTTCCCAACTTTTTTCTAAACATCCGACAGCAAACACAGTATCATCATCAAAATGATGTAAAAGAGGTTCTAGATAGCCTTTTTCTGGCTCTACATCGGTATTGAGAAGGATGACAATTTCTCCAGTGGCTTTTGCAACTCCCGCATTGACATTACCAGCAAATCCTTGTCTTTTCAAACTAGGAACGACGACAACGTTCGGAAAATTCTTTTTTAAGTAGGCGACAGACCCATCAGAAGACATGTCATCAGAGATGACTACTTGCGCACCTTGAGATACGGCTATAACAGCTTTAAGGTGTTTTTCCATCAGATATACGCCATTCCAATTTGGTATAACTATAGAGACTGATCTATGTTGTGTATTCATATACTACCTTCCTATTATCGCATGTATTTTTATCTATGACAAAAAATGATATATTACGGTAGTCGTATGAAAAAATTATTTCTTGCATTTTTTTGTTTTATCGCAGTACTAATATTTTTTTTCCGACCATATTTTTTCTCTCATAAAATCCTTTTCCCATCAAATTTACTTGTTTCATTTTATGCACCATGGAATACCATGAAGTTCCCAGGATGGGATCAGGGTGTTCCTTTCAAAGGCTTGGGACATGATAATCTCCTAATTTTCTATCCCATGAAACAAATACTTCTTCAGGCAGTACGTGAAAAAAGTATTCCTCTCTGGTCACCATATAATTTCTCAGGAGCCCCATATATGGGAAATGGTCAATCAGCAATTATGTACCCATTTACATGGCTCTACACTATCTTACCTCTTCCTGATGCATTTTCAGTCATGGTACTTCTCGTTCCGCTTCTTTCCATGCTTTTTACCTATGGATTACTGCGGCATTTTAAGCTATCACAAGCAGGTTCAATATTTGGTGCTATTACTTTTGCTTTTTCTGGATTTATGTCCGTATGGATGGAAGAAAACCCTGCTGTATCACATAGCATGATATGGTTACCCCTCCTCGTACTACTCGCGGATCTTTTGATAACAAATCCTAAAAGACTTTGGTTTTTGCTCTTCACACTCACAACTGCAATCATGATGTCTTCAGGACATTTACAAATTTGTATATATGAACTTCTATTTGTTGCTACATTTTCTTTATTTCAAATTATGCAACTTCATCTTTCGTCTCGTAATACATGGATGAGAATTCTCCTTATTAGTCTTTCATGTCTCACCGGATTACTCCTTATAGCTCCATATCTAGCCGTCACGTGGGAATCATATCAATTATCTCCCAGAGAATTTGCCATAATACCTGAGATACGTTCTATCTTCCTTGTGCAATGGTCTCATATCATTTCACTCTTTAATCCTGATTGGTTGGGTAATCCAGGATCATATAATTACAAGAATATCGGAAGTTACTACGACAAAATATTATTTATCGGAGTCATCCCATTATTTTTTGCGCTTATTAAATTATTTTTGAAGAAAAATCCTCTTGAAAAATTTTTCATCACGACCGCTCTCGTCACCATGTTTTTCGGCTTTTCCTCTCCAGTAACCCAATGGCTTTTCGCTCAGCCAATCCCCATTCTCTCGACAATGCTTCCCAGTCGCATTTTCTTTTTGTCTTCATTTGCCTTATCTTTATTTGCTGCTTTCGGATTTGAACATCTCAAACAGAAAGAGTTTTTTGAAAAATTACCGTCCTTACTCCGTTCCAGTAGCATATTTTATCTTTCAATCATCATTATTATCGAATTTTTTCTCATAGTCGTTCTCACTGAATACAATCTTCCAACGTATGAATTAGGGAAAGTCGCTCATTTAGTAAGACAACATATCGTTGTCTCTCTCACACAAACACCGGAAATTCTATCTATCGTGCTTCGAAACATAGCAGTTTCCGTAGTCCTAACAATTGGAACCATTGGATTACTTCTTTTTGCTAAGCGTTTCTCGTTTATGCGAATATTTCTCCCTAGTCTTATCATTATCCTAACCGCACTATCTGCCTGGTATTTTTCCAATAAAAGTTACTATTTTGGAGAACGACAATTCGTCTACCCAGATAGTCCTCTCATATCAGAACTACAAAGCAGAGCAGGATTTGGACGAATAGCATTTAGCGATGAGCTTGCAAGAATACGATCTGCTTTTAATGTGCCATTTGGTCTCTATAGTCCTGAAGGATTAGACCCTGTCTTTGCCCATAGGTATGGTCAACTCATCAAATCACCGATTCTCCATGGTGTACTCACAAACGATATTCCGAGAATCAGTGTAGATTTAGATCTCAAACGATCAGCAACAGACGCAACTACTTCCGCTATGACGAGAAAACTCGTATCCCTTCTTGGTATTTCATATATCGTAGAAAGTAAAACAGGAGTTTGGTATGAAAAAACATATCCAAACCAAATTAAAGTATGGGAAAACGATTATTACCGATTATGGAAAAATTCCGATGCATATCCACGTGCATTTATGGTTTCAAATATTGAATATATAAAAGATCCCCAACTCATACTGAATCGCATGTATGACGAATCAGTCAACCTCAATAATACTGCCATCGTTGAAGAACCGCTTGTCATCCCACTATCAGAGGATGCAACGATTGAAGAGTCTACTGTCACTATAGAAAAATACCGATTAAATGACATAACTATGCGCGTGCAAACACCGAAAAGCGGACTTCTCTTTTTATCAGACACATACGCTCCTGGATGGAAAGCGATCGTTGATGGGGTTCCCTCCCCTGTCTATAGAACAAATTTTATTTTTCGTAGTGTCATGGTTAGTGCAGGAACGCATACCATAACGATGTATTATCAACCCCAATCACTTATATATGGCTTGTATGGAATGGGGGTAGGAATTGCAATTCTTTTTTCTATGATGATATTCATCAGCATTAAGATAAATAGAAGTCGTTTTTTATCTGATAAAAACTCTCTTTTGAATTAGCGTATCTATCACCTTTTCATCTATATATTATTAACATGCCAAAGACAAAGAAAACGACCATATATATCTTTCCATTGATAATTACAATAATTATCATTATCCAAATTTTTCAAATCATTTACTTTCAGCGTGCATATTTTTTCGATTCTTTTAATAACAATTATTGGAAAGATCGCTACGAACATTCACAATATCAATTACCGCTTTCTAATCGAATAATAGGCGACGATGGACTTTATGCATACGCAAGTTTCAGATTAATTAATGGCGATGATCCGCTTACTATCAATGCAGATAAAGCACCACTCGGAAAATATATTCTAGGATTTTCAATTATTTTATTTAATAACCCAATTATCAGTTCATTATTGTCGGGAATAGGAACCCTCATTCTTCTGTATTTACTTTCCAAAAAATTATTTTTAAACACAACTCAATCTCTTATCATTACTGCTATATTTAGCTTAGACGCAATGTTTTTCTCTCAACTTTGGATAACTGGCCTGGACATAATTCAACTTTTTTGGTTATTATTCTCCCTCTATTTACTATTTCATTGGTATCGTTCTCAAAGAGATGAAATAATAGTATTATTGCTTTGCGGTACGACTCTAGGTTTTTTTTCTGAAGTTAAACCTCCAATTCTATTACTCATTATTATTCCCACATATCTCGCTTGGATAATTATAAAAAAGAAAAAAATTATTTCCATCGTAATGGCTTATGGCACATGGGGAATTGGATTCATCTTTGGCATTTTATTACCATATATTTGGTATCTTCATCTGGGCCATTCCATTATTGATGTTGCGAAAATTCATAAGTATATGTTTGCTTATTATCAATCTTCAACTCTGCCTGTGCATATAGGAGCGAGTATACAAGCATTACTACTTGGTAAGTTTCCAAATATCACATCGAATACTCCAATACTTATTCAAGAATGGTGGATAATTTGGGTAGTTATTTCATTCGTATCCGCACTAGCAGCACTTGATACTCTAAAGAAAAAACTCAAACAAGACTCTTTACTTATTGGTCTAATAATAATACTTATTTTTTCAATGATTCTCTATTGTTTCATTCCATTCTATCCCCGGTATCTTCTATTACTATTGCCGTTATTCTATATTGTATCGCTTCAATATGTGTTTCGTTATATACCTCGAATACTATTGATGTTTGCTATTTCAACAATATTTCTCTATGGATTGTTTAGAACTACTGTTTACATGCGTCCTTCACCCGAACAATTACTATCCCTTTGCCTCTATAGCTATACACATCAATTTTTTCAGGATATATATGAGGAATGTCTTGATAATGAAAGTCAAAAACAAATAAGCTCAGATATATTTCGTCAATTGACTCAAAAATCATTGAAAGATGCAGAAATTGTTGATATTACAACTCGAATACTCAAACTCACTATTGATTCACATAAACAATCTGGATTAGCGGAAGTTGAATTTACTTATAAAACGATGCATTTAGGTCCATTTACTGAAATAAAAAATATTCCTCTTATTTTAGATAATAATCAATGGCGTATTAAATGGAATTGGAATATTCTTCTTAACGATTTTTTACCTACATATAGGGTAAGCACCAAAATCAAAAACGGAAAACGCGGATCAATTTTTGACAACAAAGGCACAGTTCTAGTCTATGATACTCTTGGTTATCGTATTTTAGTAAATCCTTCGCTCATGGATACAAAAAGAGAAGAAGAACTTCTATCTATTCTTAGCACTATTAGTTCTATCTCACGCGATCGGCTTCATAATCAATATTTAGAAAATCCTCTTCCTAACGAATCCATTTCACTTTTTACACTATTTGAGCCATTGCCTTTTGATAAAGAAGTAATTCTTCGTTCTTTTCCAGGCGTTATTCTTATGCCTGATCACATAAGAATGTATACAGGAAAAATTGGATCAAGTGATATAAGAAATACAATATATTTAGAATGTTGTACAAAAATATATAGTAGCTTCAATTATCATGGAGTCGGTGGAGCAGATTATGGAAATGATTTGATTTTATCAGGCTTTGACGGAGGAGAACTTCTCATATTAAATGAAAATAATTCAATTATTAGAACAATTATCCAAAAAGATCCCAAAAATGGTATCGATATTGTCGTCCCCTAGTCAATCACCAACATATATGAAGATTATATCTACGTGTGAAGGAAAAAGTTTCAAGAAAAATACTCTATATCATCTATATTGAACAACAATCTTACGCTCTCCTGAAGGAATGAGTACTCCGAAGAATAAGTAATTCACTCTATATACGGTAGCTTTTTTCCCATCAATTGTTACGTTCCAATGCGAATCCATCATATTTCCAATAACTAAAAGTCGCTCACTTTTTGTTATTGTTTCTATCACCATCTTGTCTCCAACATAGGATGAAATTGTTGCTGATTCATCAGAAAGTAATGGAGAGGACTGAAAAATACGTGACGCTTCTACAACAGCAGTTTTCCCTGGTATAAACGAGGGTTCGTACAACTTCTGTAGCACATCTTCATCTGAAGTCGCGAGTATAACATTCTCGGCAAGATACACTCGAGGAACACCAGCGATAAATTTATATAATTTTGTTGTTCCTTCCTCAGCAAGCAACCGCACATTGGAATCTGTCAAAGGATCCATAGATAAAACATACTGAACATTTAGAAGCGATAAAAGGGGTGATGTAATGGATTTCGGAGTAATAATTCGAGTGAATCCAGATAATGGAACGTCATGTGGTGATCCCTGATCCATAGCTTTTATATATTTTTCATACCGAGAACTATGGATTGGATCATACCCTGTTATTGATTCGATATCATAAAAACTGAGCGCATTTGGTGGCAATAACCTATCATCAACAGCAAGTACTCTGAATGGCTTCGGCAACTCTATAAGACGAGAAATAATTTCAGTTTTTGGAAAGAAAAACGTTGTATCAGTGAATGGTGTAAATTTCCATCCAAACCGAATAAGCTCAAATGAAAGCAACGAAAACATTGTAATAACACCAATATAGCGAAGTAGTATCCATGATTTTTTTAATGATATACGTATTGTTGCCACACCTATTGCTAAAGCAAATACAATTGATGGCAAAATTAAATTTCGTTTCACCACGAGAAGTTGTTCAACTGATATTTGAAAAAAAGCTGGAACAAACACACTCATCCATGCTCCCACAAATATAAAAAGTAACACTATGACTCCGATGACAGTTTGGATTTTCTTCTGACCCGATAACAACGTTGACATCCCGTACGCGGCCAATATGGATAATCCAAAATCAATAATAGATAATAATCTCGTCGGCTGAAGTGAAGACACTCCTGGAATATGAAAAATAAATGGAAGTCGAGCAATGGGAGAATCAACCGCACATAATAAAGATATTCCCACAATTCCTACCCAAAACACATTTTTTCTAGATATACCGATTATTGCAAGGAATAATCCGATAACACCGATGTACCCTGCCATCTCTCCATAATTCCACGTACCCCAATAATTGAGTGTCGCTGGGTTACCAAAAAAATCTGGGATGAGAAATTGAACCAGATGCTTAAAGGGGATGAAAAATCCCTCGACTGTCCACGCAGAGCCATAAAATCGAGACGTATCAGGAAGATAAGAGATAAACCGAATCCATACGGGTGCTGTCATCACAAGGACAATGACTGGAATGACAATATGCATAATAAATATTTGTTGTATTTTCACTTTTCTCATAGTAAAAAGTGCATACGCGACGAAGACACACATACTATACGCAAATATTTGAATATGACCTGCAAAAAATGAAGAAATGACTGAAACAATTAATATCAATCTCCACAGATTTGTATGCATCGATTCATGAATCTTTTCAAAAGACAAAAGCGCAAGCGGTAGCCAAAGAATTGTTGAACCCATTGTCCCCCATGTTAACCATGCAATAGAAAAACCGGAGAATGAAAAACAAACAGCTCCAACGAGAGATGAGAGAGTATCAAGTTTTTTGTGCCGTAAAAACAAATACAAAAAAATGCCAGCAAGCAATGGTTGACTCATAATAAGCA
>Ga0066603_10001334_pt1 | contig 16271 bp, 19 predicted proteins | sample Higcelweek8metaG_FD_59482 | JGI IMG/M metagenome (GOLD analysis project Ga0066603, IMG submission 59482) | Freshwater pond sediment microbial communities from the University of Edinburgh, under environmental carbon perturbations - High... | ecosystem: Environmental > Aquatic > Freshwater > Pond...
CGTCCGCCCGCCCTGGGCGGAGGGCGTGGTCATCGCCCTGCTGAGCGTCGCCATTCTGGGCGCGGTTCTGGTGGTCAACGCCTACCCGCTGCCCGCCCCCATCGTGCGGCGGATGCTGGAGGCGCAGGGGCTGGCGAGCGACGGCGACCTGCCGACCATCGCGCACGGCTTCGCCATTCCGGTGCTGATCGCGCTGGCGGTCGGCGCGCTGGTGACGTTCCTGTCCAGCCGCACCCGCTTCGGGCGCTACGTCTTCGCCATCGGCGGCAACCCGGAGGCCGCCGAACTGTCGGGCATCAACACCCGCTGGGTTCTGGTGTCGGTGTTCGGGCTGATGGGCGCGCTGTGCGGCCTGTCGGCCTGCATCGCCACCGCGCGCCTGAACGCCGCGACCAACGCCAACGGCACCCTGGACGAACTTTACGTCATCGCCGCCGCGATCATCGGCGGCACCTCGCTGGCGGGCGGCGTCGGCACCATCCACGGCGCGATGCTGGGGGCGCTGGTGATGCAGTCCCTGCAATCGGGCATGGTTCTGCTGGGGGTGGACACGCCGATGCAGAACATCGTCGTCGGCATCGTTCTGGTCGCCGCCGTCTACATCGACACCATTTACCGTCGCGGTGTGAAATGAAAGGGCATGACATGAGAGACGCCACCATGCCCGCAACCCACACCGCCGCCGCCGGGCGCGGCGTCCCGCTGGTCGAGATGCGCGACGTCTCCATCGCCTTTGGCGGCATCAAGGCGGTGGACGGCGTGTCGGTCGATCTGCACCCCGGCGAGGTCGTCGGGCTGCTCGGCCACAACGGCGCGGGGAAATCGACGCTCATCAAGATTCTGTCGGGGGCCTACCCCGCCGACCAGGGCGAAATCCGCATCAACGGCGAAACCGCCCACATCGCCAGCCCGCGCGACGCCAAGCGCTATGGCATCGAGACGATCTATCAGACGCTGGCGCTGGCCGACAATGTGGACGCCGCCGCCAACATCTTCCTTGGCCGCGAACGGCTGACCCGCTGGGGCACGCTGAACGATCACGCGATGGAGGCGGAGGCCCGCGCCGTCATGGGCCGCCTGAACCCCCATTTCCGCCGCTTCAAGGAGCCGGTCAAGGCCCTGTCGGGCGGTCAACGCCAGTCGGTCGCCATCGCGCGGGCCATCCATTTCAACGCGCGCGTCCTCATCATGGACGAACCCACCGCCGCGCTGGGTCCGGCGGAGACCAAACAGGTTGGCGATCTGGTGCTGCAATTGAAAAAGGAAGGCATCGGCATCTTCCTGATCTCCCACGACATCCACGACGTGTTCGATCTGGCCGACCGCCTGCATGTGATGAAAAACGGCAAGCTGGTCGGCAGCGCCCGCGTGGCCGACGTCACCAAGGACGAGGTGCTGGGCATGATTATCATGGGCAAATGCCCGCCCGGCGCGACGCCAGGACCGGGCGCGTCCGTCTAACGGCGGCTTTCAACCCATCAAACGCCGCTGCGAACCGGAGATGGAATGATTTTCGGGGGCCAGCGGCGTTTTGCATCCCGGGATGTTGTGGACCATGCAGGGGATTGACCGAACTCCGTCAATGACGTATTTTGAACCTTGTGAAGACGCCCTTCGATCCCACCAAGAACCAGATCAATCGCGCCAAGCACGGGTTGGACCTCTCCTTCGGCGCCGACGTCCTGCGCGATCCCAACCTGATCGAGGCTCTGGATGACCGCATGAGCTATGGTGAGGAACGGTTCAACGCCTTGGGGATGGTGGCTGGAACGCTGTATGCCGTGACCTACACGGAACGGGCTGACGGTGTGCGTTTCATTTCTGTACGGGCGGCTGACAAACGCGAAACCGACCGCTACTTCCAAGCCAACAGCTGATGGGGAACCCTATGACCGAGGAAACCTTCACCAACGAACAGCTCGCCGCGATGAAGCGCCCACCCCTGGCCAAGCGGGTTCGCCGCTCAACCGGGCTGTCGCAGGAAGCGTTCGCCGAACGCTTCGGCATTCCGTTGCGCACCCTTCAGGAATGGGAGCAGGGCCGCCGGGAACCGGATGCGGCTGTGGAATCTTACCTCCATGTGATCCAAAAGGCCCCCGATCTGGTCGCGCACGCGCTTGCCGCTGAATGACAGGCTTGCCGCACAGCCAGGGGCGCCAGTCGACACCCCCGGCTGTCTGTTCGGTTTAGCGTTCGATTTCCTTGTTCCAGCGCTGGTTCCAATCGGGGCGCTTTTCGTTGATGACGTCCCAATCGACCGTGTTGGCGGTCTTCATGTAGCCCTGGAACTTGCTCATCGCGTCGGCCACTTCCGCCGGAGCCGAGACCTTGGTGTTGGACGGGATTTGCGCGCCGAACTTCAGGGCGGCGAGTTGCGCCTCCTGGCCCAGCAGATAGGCGGCGAGCTTTTGCGCGGCGGCGTTGTCCGGGTTCTTGTTCACCACGCACTGGCCGACCATCAGCACGACCGAGCCTTCCTTGGGCTGGGCGTATTCCACCGGAACGCCCTTTTCCTTCAGGCTGCCGACGCCGGTCGGGGTCAGCGGGAAGATGGCGGCTTCGCCGGTCTGCACCATTTCGGCGATCTTGGCGGAGCTGGGGATGTATTCCAGCACGTTCGGGCCGATGGTCTTGCGCCAGGTGGTGAAGCCCGGATCGACGTTGGTTTCCGTCCCGCCCTGGATGCGGTTGTACATCAGGAAGGCGTGCAGGCCGAAGGTGCTGCTGGACGCCGACTGGACGACGATCTTGCCCTTGTATTTGGGATCGGCCAAATCCATCCAGGAGGTCGGGGCGGCCCAGCCCTTTTCATCGAACATCTTCTTGTTGTAGGCCAGCCCGGTCATGCCCATGTTGACGCCGACCGCCATGTCGCCCTTCATGCGGGAGGACGGATAGACCTCGTCCAGCACCGGCGAGGCTTCGGTCTTCTGGCACAGCCCCATGCCGATGGCGCGGTACATCAGGCCATCGTCCAGGAAGACGACGTGCATTTGCGGGTTGTCCTTCTGCGCCTGAAGCTTGGCGAGAATGTCGGACGAGGTGCCGGGCACCACCACCACCTTGATGCCGGTCGCCTTCTCAAAAGCCGGGAAGACGTTTTCGGTGTAGGTCTTCTCCATCGTGCCGCCGTTCATGCCGATGTAGACCGTCTTGGTCTGCGCGGCGGCGGGCGACGAGAGGGCCAGACCAACGGCCAGACCAAGGGCGGCGGCAGCAAGGCCGGTGCGGGGCAGCGAACGCGGGATGGGCATGGCGGTCCTCCTGGTTGGGTGACGTCTTACGGGGTGGGCGGGAAACGGTCGATGCGGAAGGCGTCCAGCGGGGCCGAACTGCGGCCGTCGCGGACCAGTTCGGCCAACGCCTCCCCCACCGCCGGGCCGATTTGGAAGCCGGCGCCGGAAAAGCCGAAGGCGTGGAACAGGTTGGGGGTGGTGCGGCTGGGGCCGACGATGGGGTTGCGGTCGGGCGTGTAGCCCTCCACCCCGGTCCAGCAGCGGATGACGTGGGCCTTGGCGATTTGCGGAAACAGTTCCGCCGCGTCGCGCATCAGAGTCAAAACGGCGTCGCGCTGCGGGCGGGCGCGGTCGGCGTCCAGCGCGTAGCCGCGCCCGCCGCCAACCACCATGTTGCCGCGCGGCGCCTGTCGGCCATAAACCCCGCCGCCCTCGACCCCGATGTTGACGGCGAGAAAGCGCGGCAACGGTTCGGTGACGGCCATGTTGGGGTGCAGGGATTCCAGCGGAACCGGCTCGCCAAAGGCCGTGGCGATCCGCTGCGACCACGCGCCCGCCGTGTTCAGCAGGAAACGCGCGTTCACCTCCAACCCGCCGCCGCACAGCAGGGTGAAGCGGTCGCCGTCGCGCTCGACCCGGTCCACCGGGGTCTGTTCGCGCACCACCGCGCCCGAAGCGGCGGCGGCGCGGGCGAAGGCGGGGGAGACGAGGCGCGGGTTGGCGTGGCCGTCCTCCGGGCAGAGGGAACCGCCGACCGCCCGGTCGCCCAACGCCGGAAAGCGGCGGCGGAACGCGTCCCCGGCGATGATCTCCAGATCCAGGCCGAACCCGGCGCTGCGCTCCTGATAGTCGATCAGCGCTTGCAGATCGGTTTCGCTGCGCGCCAGCTTGAGATGACCGGAGCGGATGTATTCGGCGTCGGTCCCCAGCAGCGCGGGCAGGCGGCCCCAAATGGCGTGGGCGCGCTGGGACAGCGGCAGTTGCTCCAACGGGCGGCCCTGGCGGCGCACGCCGCCGAAATTGACGCCGCTGGCCTTGGCCCCGCACCAATCGCGCTCCAGCAGCGTGACGGAAAAGCCCATCTGGCGCAGGAACAAGGCGGCGGATCCGCCGACGATGCCGCCGCCGACGATGGCGACGTCGCACCCGATGATCTCTCTCATCGCGCCGCCTCCTCAAACCGGGGGGTGGCGGAGACGGGCAAGGGCTTGATCGGCGGTTGGGCGCGCAGCCGCCCCACCCCGTCCGGCCCGGTCCCCAGCGCGCGGGCCAGCAACTCGGTCGCCGCCGCCGCGCACATCCGCCCTTGGCAACGGCCCATCCCGGCGCGGGTCAACGCCTTGGCCCGGTTGATTTCACGGGCTTGGCCGCTGGCGGCGACGGCGCGCAACGTTCCGGCGGCCACCCCTTCACAACGGCAAATCATGGTGTCGTCGGCGATGGCGTCGGCCCAATCCGCCGGAAAGGGAAAGGCGGCGGACAGCGCCCGGCGAAAGGCGGCGACGCGCGACAGGCGGCGGTCCAGCGCCGTCGCCCGCCCGGCGTCGAACGGCAGCCCGGCGTCCTCCAGCAGCGCCAAGGCGGCCCGCTCCCCGGCCAATTCCGCCGCGTCAGCCCCGGCGACGCCGCCGCCGTCACCGGCGACATAGACGCCCGCGACCGAGCTGCGCCCCGCCGCGTCGCGTTCGGGCAACCACGCCCGATCCATCGCGTCAAAACGAAAACGGCAGCCCGCCAGATCGGCCAATTGGGTTTCCGACCGCAGGCCCAGCCCATAGGCGACCGCGTCGCAGTCCACCCGCATCTCCCGCCCACCCGCTTGTCCGGCGTCCCACCAGACCAGAGCGTTCACCCGCTCGTCCCCCTCGACGCGGACGGGGCGGGCGCCGTTGTGGATCGGCACGCCATGGGCGCGCAGCCAACCGACATACCACAGCCCCTTGGCCAGGGTGACGGGATCGCGCAGCATCCCCGGCAGCGCGCGGGCCTGTACCGGCAGCGGCGTCGTGTCGAACACCCCGGCCACCTCGACCCCGGCCTTCAGATACTGGTAAGCGACCAGATAGAGCAGCGGCCCGGTTCCCAGAAAGGCCACCCGCTTGCCCACCGTGCAGCCCTGGAACTTCAAGGCGACCTGCGAACCACCCAGCGTGAAGACGCCGGGCAAAGTCCAGCCGGGAAAGGGCAAAACCCGGTCGGTCGCCCCGGTCGCCAAAATCAGATGGGTGAAGGGAAGCGTCTCCGTCCGCCCGTCGCACAGCAGATCCAGCGCGCGCTCTTCGCAGTTCCACACCAGCGTGCGCGGGTGGTGATCGACGCGGTCGCGCAAGCCGTCCAGCGTCCGGTGCAGCGCGTCGGCCTTGGCGGCCTCGAACCCGTACAGCGCCGCTTTGGGGCGGGTGAAGCCGCCGTCGGGCGGTTGGCGGTAAATCTGGCCGCCGCCGCGCGCCGCCTCGTCGATCATCAGCGGGCGCAAACCGGCGGCGACCAACCGTTCCGCCGCGCGAACGCCCGCCGGGCCTGCGCCGACGATGACGGGTTGGATGGCGCCCGGTTGAATGGCGCGCGATTGAAACGGGGCCGTCATGACGCCGACTCCCCGGACGCCGCCCCGGCGGTCCATTCGCTGGCGCTGACCAGCCGCAGCCCCTCGGCGATGAAGGTTCCGCAGGCGCGCAGCCGCTCGCCCTCCTCCGTCCGCACCCAGCAATCCTGACAGGCCCCCATCAGGCAAAAACCGGCGCGCGGGCTGTCGGCGAACTCCGACCGGCGCAACTGGTCGCCGTTGGTCAACATGGCGGTCAGGATCGTGTCGCCCTCCAACGCCTCGGCCGGGCGGCCGTCGAGCGTGAAGCGGACCACGCGGCGGCCCTGTTCGGCCACCCGCTGCAACAAAGCCATGACGATGCTCTTCCGATTGGGATTCGCCGGTCAGTGCTGACCGACGAGGATCCGGTCCAGGCCGTAAACGCGGTCAAGCAGCAGAACCGCCACCGCCGTGATTCCCACGATGATCGCCGACACCGCCGCCATCATCGGGTCGATGGATTCGGTGGCGTACATGTACATCCGCACCGGCAACGTCACCGTGGACGGCGAGGTGATGAAGATGGACATGGTCAGCTCGTCGAAGCTGTTGATGAAGGCGATCAGCCAGCCGCCGGTGACGCCGGGCAGGATCATCGGCAGGGTGACGCGGCGGAACACCGTCGCCTCGCTCGCCCCCAGCGAATAGGCCGCCTGCTCGACGCTGCGGTCAAAGCCGGTGATGGCGGCGATCAGCAGGCGCATGACATAGGGGGTGACGATGACGATGTGCGCCGCCACCAGCCAGCCGAAGCTTCCCGTCGCGCCGACCAGCGCGAACAGCCGCAGCATCGCCACGCCCAGCACCAGATGCGGGATGATGAGCGGCGACAGGAACAGCGTGTTGAGAAAGCCGCGCCCGCGAAACTCCCAGCGGGTGATCGCCAAGGCCGCCGGAACCGCCAGCGCCACCGCCAGCGTCGCCGACAGCAGGGCCAGCCACAGGCTGTTCCAAAAGGATTGCACGAAATCCGGGTGATGGAACACCGCCTGGAACCAGCGCAGCGAGAATCCGCGCGTCGGCAGCGACAGCGTGTTTTCCGGGGTGAAGGCGACCAGACAGACGATCACCAGCGGCGCCAACATGAACAGGACGACCAGCGTGTGAAAGATCAGGGCCAAGGGTCCGTTGCGGGTCATGATGGCCTCACCCCAGTCGGCGGCGGTAGTGACCTTCCACGACGCGGTGGTAGGTCAGCATGACGATGAGATTGGCGGCCAGCAGCAGCACGGCGACCGCCGCCCCCATCGGCCAATTGAGATCGCTGAGATACTGGTCATAGACGATGGTCGCGACCATCTTCAGCCGCCGCCCGCCCAACAGCCCGGGAATGGCGAAGGCGCTGGCGCTGAGGCCGAAGACGATCAGGCTGCCCGACAGGATGCCCGGCAAAATCTGCGGCGCGACCACCCGCAGGATCGCCGTCCCGCGCGACGCGCCAAAGGACAGCGCCGCCTGCTCCACCGCCGGATCCAGCTTTTGCAGCGAGGTCCAGACCGGGATGACCATGAAGGGCAGCATCACATGCACCAGCGCGACGATCACCGTCCCTTCGCTGTACAGCAGCCGCATCCGACCAAAGCCCAGCGCCACCAGCGCCGCGTTGATCGGCCCCTCCGGCCCCAGCAGCATGCTCCAGCCAAAGGCGCGGACGACGACGGAGACCAGCAGCGGGGCCAGCACCACCAGCAGGAAGACCGAACGCCACGGGTTGCCCATCCGGCTGAGGATGTAGGCCTCCGGCACGCCGATCACCACGCAGATCGCGGTGGCCAGAGCGGCGACGCGGAAGGTGCGCAGGAAGATTTCCAGATAATAGCTGTCGGTCAGCACCGCCAGATAATGATCCAGCGTGAAGCCGTGGGTCCGCCCGGTCGCGTGCTCGAACTCGTTGAAGGACAACAGCGCGGTCAGGACCAGCGGCGTCAGGATCAGCGCGGCGAACAGCAGGGCGGCGGGGGCCGACAGGATCAGCGGCGTTGGAAAACGCGGGGCGGCGGCGCTCATCAGTGCGCCTCCAGCGTCGGATCCGGCGCCTCGGCCAGACGGCCCCGGTGGACGCGGACGACCGACGGGTTCCAATCGACGCCGACCGGAACCCCGGTTTCCAGCGGCGCGGAACCGTCGTTCGGCGTCACCGCCATCAGCGTGCCGAGCGGCCCGTCGATGTGGTAGAGCCATTGGCTGCCCAGGAAATAGCGTTCGGCCACCCGGCCCGGCAAGCGCCCCTGGCCCGCCGCGATCAAGCGCAGCTTTTCCGGCCGGACGCACAGAGTCACCGTCTCGCCGCTGACCAAGCCCCCAGCGTTGATCTCCACCGGAATTCCGGCCAGCGACACCGAAGCGGCGGGACCGTTGATCGCCTGGACCGTTCCCGGCAGCAGGTTGGTCTTGCCGACGAAGCGCGAAATGAACTCCGTTTCCGGGTGTTCGTAGATGCGATAAGGCTGGTCGATCTGGGTGATGCGCCCGGCCTCCATCACCACCACGCGGTCGCTGATGGAAAAGGCTTCGGCTTGATCGTGCGTGACCATCACCGTGGTGGTGCCGACCTTGCGCTGGATGTCGCGCAGCTCGAACTGCATGGCCTCGCGCAGCTTGGCGTCCAGGTTGGACAGCGGCTCGTCCAGCAGCAGCACCGGCGGGCGGATGACGAGGGCGCGGGCCAAGGCGACGCGCTGGCGCTGCCCACCCGACAATTCGCGCGGGTAGCGCCCGGCGTAGGGCGACAGATGCACCAGCCCCAGCGCCTCGTCCACGCGGTCTTTGCGTTCGGCCTTGGGCACGCGCTGCATTTCCAGGCCAAAGCTGACGTTGTCGAACACCGTCATGTGGGGGAACAGCGCGTAGCTTTGGAACACGATGCCCAGCCCGCGCGTGTTCGCTTTGGCGTGGGTGATGTCGCGGCCATCGAGCCGGATGGAGCCGGACGTCGCCTCGACAAAGCCCGCGATCATCTGGAGCGTCGTCGTCTTGCCGCAACCCGACGGCCCCAGCAGGGAGACGAATTCACCCTTTTCCACCGACAGCGTCACGTCGCTGACCGCGTTCAGGGTGCCGTAGCGTTTCGTAATGTCTCTCAATTCGAGGAACGACACCGGGGTTACTCCCTCTTGGTCGGTTGAGCCTCACCTGTTGGTACGGATGGTTCCGTGTGTGACCGTTTGGCGTCAACGGGCTTTTCCACAGAGAGAAAACTATTTGAGAAAGTTTCCGATATGCGGAATAAGTGGCCCGGAATCGCCATCATGCCTTTGGACAGGATCAATCGATGACCAGTGACGACGCGGGCGCGAAATCCAGCTTGCAACGTGGCGTCGCCATTTTGCGCCTGCTCGCCGACAGCAACGAATCCGGGGCGCGGCTGACCGACATCGCCCGCGATCTGGGCCTGACCCCGCCCACCGTCCACCGCATCCTGAAGACGCTGGTCGAGGAAGGCATGGTGGAATCGGACAAGACGACCAAGCGCTACCGGCTGGGCATCGACCTGTTCACCATGGCGGCGCGGGCGGGCAACCCGAACAATCTGCGCGACATCTGCCGCCCGATCATGCTGCGCCTGTCGGCCACCTTGCGCGACACCATTTTCCTGCTGGTGCGCAGCGGTTTCGACGCCGTGTGCCTGGACCGCAGCGAGGGGCCGTTCCCCATCCGCTCCTTCACCGGCGACATTGGCGGGCGGGTGACGTTGGGGGTGGGCCAGGGCAGCCTCGCCATCCTCGCCTTCCTGCCGGACGAGGAGCGGGAGGAGGTCATCCGTTTCAACCTGCCGCGCATGCAGGGCGTCGGCGTGTTGGACGAGGTGTATTTGCGCACCGAAATCGCGCGGGTGCGGGATCTGGGCTACGCCAGCCGCTCCACCGGCCTGTTGCCCGGCATGTCGGGCGTCGCCGTGCCGGTGTTGGACCGCGAAGGCCACGCCGTCGCCGCGCTCAGCGTCGGCACCATCACCGAACGGCTGAACGAGGAACGTTTGCCGGTGGTGGTGGACATCCTCAAACGCGAAGCCGCCGGGGTGCGCCGCCAGTTGAACCCCTTCGATCCGGTCCTGCGCCGCCCGGCGGCGGTGCTGGGCAGCGGCGCGGCGTGATGGAGCACGATGATTTCGGTGATCAAGGAGGGGTGAAACAACCAATCAGATCGCAAAGAGCGTTCAGAGCGATCATTTGGCATCACGGGAAATATGAAATATTATCAAGGACTTTACGTTATTTTCTCCGTGGAACTGATTTTCTATTTTTCATTCAGGGGAAACCCCTAGAAAAAGACCTCAGTTCGGTGTCGAATTCTTAATTTTCATGCTGCATTTCTAATTGGTCGCCATTTTTCTGCCCAGCCGAGAGACCTTATGACGTTTGACGATATTCTAACCCGCGATCATCGGGGGCTTTCGGTTCTCATCATCGACGACAACAAATTCACCCGCGACCTTTTGCGTAAGATCCTGGTGTCCTTTGGAATTTCCGACATCACCGCCGCCGACAGCGGCGAGGACGCCTTGCGCCAACTGAACGCCAGCCTGTTCGATCTGGTGATCTGCGACATCGTCATGGACGGGATGAACGGCATTCAGTTCGTCAAATCCCTGCGCTGCAAAAGCGTGGCGTCGGCCAACGCCAGCAGCCTGCCCATCATCATGCTGACGGCGCACGCTGATGAAAAGTTGGTCATCGCGTCCCTGAAAGCCGGGGCGAACGGTTATCTGGTCAAACCCCTGATCCCCAAACGCCTGATGGAGTTGATCGCCAAGCTCTGCCGCAGCACCTTGCCAACCTTGCGCTGCCACAAGCATGGATGATTCTCGTCATTTTTGAGCAGGATTTGATCGAAGCGTCGTAGAATTTAATGAATAAGGCCGGAGCCAACGGCTATCTGGTCAAACCGCTGGTCCCGTCGCGCCTGACCCACCTGATCGAAAAACTCTGCCACAGCACCCTGCCGACCCTGCGTTGCGACGAGCACGTCACCCGCTCGCGCGTTCCGCTGCCGCATCATTGATAAGCGCGCGCTTGTCGGGACCGCCGCGTGTATCATCGCGCCTTCCGTCCCCTTGCGCGCGCTTCGCCTCATGTCCTCTTCCGCCACGCTGTCGCTCCGCGACGCCCGCCGCATCGCCATCGCCGCCCAGGGATTCGGCGCGGCGCCCTCCGTCCACGCCGACGCAGTGGAGGCGCGCCACGCCCGGCGGATGATCGACCGGCTGGGGTTGGTGCAGATCGATTCGGTCAATGTGCTGGTGCGCTCCCACTATCTGCCGCTGTTCTCCCGGCTGGGGGCCTATGACGCCGGTTTGCTCGACCGGCTGGCCTATGACGGCAAGCGGCGGGCCTTGTTTGAATATTGGGGTCATGAGGCGTCGTTGATCCCGGTGGCGCAACAGCCGCTGTTCCGCTGGCGCATGGCGCGGGCGGAGCGGGGCGAGGGGACCTACAGCGGCCTCGTCCGCTTCGCCCAGGAAAAGCGCGCCTACATCGCCCAAGTGCTGGCGGAGGTCGCGGCGCGCGGCCCGCTTGGCGCGTCGGAGTTGACCGAGGCCGGGCGCGGGGCCGGAGGCTGGTGGGGGTGGAGCGACGGCAAACGGGCGCTGGAGTTCCTGTTCTGGTCAGGCCGCGTCACCACCGCCGCCCGGCGCGGCTTCGAGCGGCTCTACGACCTGCCCGAACGGGTGTTGCCCGCCGCCGTTCTGGCCGCCCCGACGCCGGAGCCGGAAGAGGCGCAGCGCGCCCTGCTGCGCATCGCCGCCCGCGCCCATGGTGTGGCGACCGAACGCGACTTGCGCGATTACCACCGCCTGCCCACCGCCGACGCCAAGGCCCGCATCGCCGAACTGGTTGAAGCGGGGGAATTGCTGCCGGTGGCGGTGGAGGGATGGGACCAGCCCACCTATCTCAGCCCGGCCTCTCTCACCCCTGCCGCTCGCCGCCCGCGCAAAATCGCGGCCAACGCCCTGCTCTCCCCCTTCGATTCGCTGATCTGGGAGCGGCAGCGCACCGAACGGCTGTTCGGCCTGCGCTTCCGTCTGGAGATCTACACCCCCGCCGCCAAGCGCGAGCATGGCTATTACGTGCTGCCCTTCCTGATGGGGGACCGCATCGCCGCGCGGGTCGATCTGAAGGCCGACCGCAAAAGCGGCGCGTTGCTGGCGCAAGCCGCCCACGCCGAACCCGACGCCGCCCCCGGCCCAACCGCCGAGGCGCTGGCGGTGGAGTTGCGGCGGTTGGCCGGATGGCTGGGGTTGGAGCGGGTGACGGTGGTTGGCGCCGGGGATCTGGCGCCCGCGCTGGCGGCGGCGCTGTGAGGCTTGGCCCCGAATACGACCCGGATCACTCCAGATGCGTCAACGGCAGGCGCGTCTCGAATTTGACCTCTTTCAAGGTCACGCTGGACTTCACATGCGCGACCGCCGGAATCGCGAAGATCCGCTCGCTGAGAAAGCGCCCATAATCCTGGGTGGACGGCACGACGATGCGCAGCAAATAGTCGGCCTCCCCGGTCACGGCGAAGCATTCCAGCACTTCGGGCATCGCCGCGATAGCGGTTTCAAACTGATCGACGGCGTTTTCCTTGTGCCGCTCCAGGGTGACGTGGGCGAAAACGCACTCGGCCAACCCCAGCTTGCGCGGGTCGAGATGGACGGTGTAGCGGCGGATGACGCCGATCTCCTCCATCGACCGCACCCGGCGCCAGCAGGGCGACGCCGACAGCCCGACCGCCTCGCCAAGCTCCTGCATGGTCAGGCGGGCGTTGTCCTGCAACGCGGCCAGAATGCCCTTTTCATGCCGATCCAGCTTGACCGTCACCGCCATCCGTTCCTTATCCGCGTTCTAAAAGGCGAGCTTCTGGTCGATGGCCGCGTTCTTGATCGCCTTTTGCAGCTTCTCAAACGCCCGCACCTCGATCTGGCGGACCCGCTCACGGCTGATCCCGTATTTTTGCGAGAGATCCTCCAACGTCGTCGGCGCCTCGCGCAGGCGGCGCTCCATCAGAATATCGCGCTCGCGCTCGTTCAAATGCTCCATCGCGCCGACCAGCAGCTTGCGGCGCTTGCTCAACTCCTCGCTGTCGGCCAGGGTGATTTCCTGGTTGTCGGACTCATCGACCAGCCAATCCTGCCATTCCCCCTCGCCATCAATGCGCAGCGGCGCGTTCAGCGAATGGTCGGGGCTGGCCAGACGGCGGTTCATGTTGATGACGTCCTGCTCCGGCACCTCCAGCTTGGTGGCGATGGCGTTCACCTGCTCCGCCGACAGATCGCCCTCTTCAATCGCCTGCATCTGGCCCTTCAGACGGCGCAGGTTGAAGAACAACTTCTTTTGCGCCGCCGTGGTGCCCATTTTCACCAGCGACCAACTGTGCAGGATGTATTCCTGGATGGCGGCGCGGATCCACCACATGGCGTAGGTCGCTAGACGGAAGCCCCGCTCCGGGTCGAAACGCTTGACCGCCTGCATCATGCCGACGTTGCCCTCCGAAATCAGTTCGGAGAGCGGCAGGCCATAGCCGCGATAGCCCATGGCGATTTTGGCCACCAACCGCAGATGGCTGGTGACGAGTTGATGAGCTGCCCCGGAATCCTCATGCTGCTGCCAGCTTTTGGCCAGCATGTATTCCTTCTCCGGCTCCAGCATCGGAAATTTGCGGATTTCCTGAAGATAGCGGGAAAGACCGCTCTCCGCGCTGATGACCGGAAGATTGGACGCTGACGCCATGACACAAAACCTTTCTTCAACACCTGTTCCGCCCGAAGGCGGCGCGGGGCCGCAGCCCCATAACCATTCCGTGACGTTAAACCAAGAGTCCGAGAGCGCCGAATTAATTTAAAGTGCTTCTAAGATGACAAGCAGTTCATGGAAATCCTCGGGCATCGGCGCGCTGAAGCTCATGACCTCGGCGTTGCCCGGATGTTTGAAGGTCAGACCGACCGCATGCAACGCCTGACGGGGAAAGCCGGTCAACGCCCCGCGCGCCGCGTCCGGCAGGTTTGAGGCGTGCTTGCCGCCCGGACGGCCGGAGCGGCCCCGGCCATACAGTTGGTCGCCAACCAGCGGGTGGCCGATGTGGGCCATATGCACACGGATTTGATGGGTCCGCCCGGTTTCCAACACGCATTCGACCAGCGCCGCCCCCATCCCGAAGGATTTGAGCACGCGGTAGCGGGTGGCGGCGTGTTTGCCGCCCTGCTCGACCACCGCCATCTTCTTGCGGTCAGCGGTGCTGCGCCCGATGGCCCCCTCGATCCGGCCCTGGCGCGGGCTGGGAACCCCCCAGACCAGCGCGTGATAGGTGCGGCTCAGCGAGCGGTCGGTGAATTGTTCGGTAAGCCCGTGGTGCGCCCGGTCGTTCTTGGCCACCACCATCAGGCCGCTGGTGTCCTTGTCCAGCCGGTGGACGATGCCGGGCCGCTTCACCCCGCCGATGCCCGACAGGCTGTCGCCGCAATGGCCCAGCAGCGCGTTCACCAGCGTGTTGTCGGGGTTGCCGGCGGCGGGATGAACCACCAGACCGGCGGGCTTGTCGATCACCAGCACATCCTCGTCCTCGAACACCACGGCCAGGGGGATGTCCTGGGCCTCCGGTTCGGCAGGTTCAGCCTCGGGGATAAAAACGTCGAAAGTTTGGCCGGGTTTGACCCGCAGGGACGCGTCCGTTATCGTTCGCCCCGCTTCGCGGACATGGCCCTGCTCCAACAGGGCCTGCACGCGCGAGCGCGAGAGGTCCGACAATCCGGCGGCCAACGCCTTGTCCAACCGCTCTCCGCCGCCATCGACGGCTATCGTGCAGACGCGCGGCGCGCGGGCGTCGTCAGCGGCTGGGCTGGGGATCGGTTGGCTGTGGGGGGACTCGGGCATCGGTCGGCCATGTTCCAGTGTCAATTCATCATCACGCAGTCGCATCGTCGGGAGTGGACCCCAAACCGTGCAGATCCTCAAGGCACTCGTCGTCATTATGGGCGTTCTCATCATTGCGGGCTTCGCCGTTCTTGGCGTGGAGCTGTACAAGCGGATGTCGGACCCCAACCGCGCCGCCGCCCAAGCCGTTGATTCCGAACGCGCGACGCCGTCGAGCCGCGATCCAATCGACGTCACGCTGGACGTTCCCGCCGGGTCGCGCATCGCCGAGACGCTGGTCCTCGGCAACCGCGTCCTGCTCAAGGTGACGCTGCCGCAGGGGCTGGACCGGCTCTATGTGGTGGACCCGCGCAACGGCGCCGTCACCGCCACCATCTCCGCTGGCAAGGCCGCGCCCTGAGGCGTCGAAGCCTCCGTTCCGCGCGCCCCCCTGATACACCGATTGGATCCGCACCCATGCATGATTTCCGCAGCGACAATGTGGCGGGCGCCGCGCCGGAGGTGGTGAGCGCGCTCGCCGCCGCGTCCATCGGCTCCGCCTCCCCCTATGGCGCCGATCCGCTGACCGCGCGCGTCACCGAACGCCTCTCGGCGATCTTCGAGACCAACGTCGCCGTCTTCCCGGTCGCCACCGGCACGGCGGCCAACGCCCTGGCCCTGTCGGCGCTGGTCCCAGCCTATGGCGCGGTCTATTGCCACGACGACGCCCACATCATGGTGGACGAATGCGGCGCGCCGGAATTCTACACCGGCGGGGCCAAGCTGGTTCCGTTGCCCGGCGCCAACGGCAAGCTGACCCCCGCCGCCGTCACCCGCGCCATCACCCGCGCGGGCGTCGGCGTCGTCCACAAGGTTCAACCGGCGGCGCTCAGCCTGACCCAAGCGACGGAGGCCGGAACACTCTACACCCCGGCGGAGGTCGAGGCGCTGGTCGAGGCCGCCCATTCCAACGGCGTCGCCGTGCACATGGACGGCGCGCGCTTCGCCAACGCGGTGGCCCGTCTGGGCTGCGCCCCGGCGGACATCACCTGGCGGGCGGGCGTGGACGTGCTGACGCTGGGCGGCACCAAGGGCGGCTGTCTGGCGGCGGAGGCGGTGGTCTTCTTCAACCCGGCGATGGCCGAGGATTTCGGCTTCGCCCGCAAGCGCGGCGGCCATCTGGTGTCGAAGACCCGCTTCCTGTCGGCGCAGTTGGACGCGTGGCTAACCGATGATCTGTGGCTGCGTCTGGCCCGCCACGCCAACGCCATGGCCGACCGCCTGGCCGCTGGCCTGCGCGACCGCCCCGGCGTCGAGATCGCCTATCCGGTGGAGGCCAACGAGCTGTTCGTCCGCCTGCCCGAGGCGACCATCGCGGCGCTGGAAACGGCGGGTTTCCAGTTCTACCGCTGGGACGACGCCCTGGTCCGTCTGGTCACGGCCTTCGACACCCCGGCGGCGGCGGTGGACGCCTTTTTGGAAATCGTCGCGGCGAGCCAAGAAAAAGCTTGATCGAACCGGCGTGGGCCGCTAAAAACCCGCCCACGCCGCCACGATGTCCCCATCGTCTAGAGGCCTAGGACACCGCCCTCTCACGGCGGTAACAGGGGTTCGAAT
>Ga0066603_10001343_pt1 | contig 16212 bp, 9 predicted proteins | sample Higcelweek8metaG_FD_59482 | JGI IMG/M metagenome (GOLD analysis project Ga0066603, IMG submission 59482) | Freshwater pond sediment microbial communities from the University of Edinburgh, under environmental carbon perturbations - High... | ecosystem: Environmental > Aquatic > Freshwater > Pond...
CTGGTTGGTACCCCGTAGAGACGCAAGATCTTGCATCTCTACAACTTTCATGCTTCGTTGCGCTCTGTCAGGCATGTTTACCTCCGTGCCTGCCCTTTGAGAGGGCACACACAGGGGGGTGCCCCTACAGCAGTTTCATCGTTCATTGTGCCCGCCAGACAAAAAGAGAGTGAAAAAGATCACTTTCCATCTATTTATCTGAAATAGTATGGTCATAGATCTTTTTGCCACCGCCATAGATGAGAAGAAGACCCAACAGATAGAAGCAGAAGCGGATAACACCGCTTGCATGGGCAAAAGTTTCTATTGACAATATTTTTGGCATGACCTGGGGGATTCTGTAAAATACACCTAACCCTGCCATCAGAAGCGCAGCACCCCAGACAATCTGAATCCTGTTTTTATTCATAGCATCTATCACCTTGATATTTTACGAGCACTTATTTTACGGGTCCTGAAATCTGAGCACATCTGATCCTATTCAGCATCCTGAAGCTCTGCAAGTCTTGAGTCAAAAACAGCTTTCTTAGATTCAAGTTCATCCATGCTCTTCTCCATAGAGTCAAAAAGCAGGTCAATCTCCGCCTGACATCGTGATATTTCTCTGCCAATGGCTGCAATCTCTTTTCCATCTTTTTTCTCTGCTGCCTCCTGCATTGAACCATTTAGTTCTGCAAGCCTCTCTTCACATTTCTCGATCAGTTTTTCACTTTTTGCAATGGCTTTCTCAAGATGTCCCACAGCTCTTGAGCGCTCCTGAATAATTTCAGAACGAAGTTTGCGGATCTCTTTTTTAGAGAGCTTCCTGGATGCACTCTCCGCCTCTCTTCCCTTTCCGGATTTAGAGATATCTGAACTACTTGTGTCAGATCCAGAGAGTCTCTTTTCAAAGGTGGCAGAGGTAGGAGTTGAGGCGTCCCCAGATGCTGGTCTCGTGGATAGAGAGCCAGCTGTGCTGGGAGCGCTTCTGCTGCGCTGATCATCATCCCACCCCTCTTTCTCAAGAAACTCCTGGTAACTCCCTTCAAAAAGATGAATCTCATCGTTTTTAAACACAATCAGACGGTTAGCTAACGAGTGAAGAAACATCTCATTATGGGTAACCAGAAGGACAGCGCCCCTGAAGTTGTCAATGGCAAGTATAAGGGAGTCACAGGACTCCATATCAAGGTGGTTAGTTGGCTCATCCAGCATCAGAAGGTTCAGGGGTTGTGCAAGAAGTTTTGCAAGCATGACACGGCTCTTCTCTCCACCAGATAGCACAGAGATCTGTTTGAGCGCACTGTTTCCTTCAAACATCATGGCGCCACAGATATTTCTTGCCTGCTGCCGGTCAAGATCTGGGTGAGAATATAGAATCTCCTCTTCAACTGTTGCGTTCCTATTCAGGGACGAAATATTGGTCTGCTCAAAATATCCCATGGCAACACCAGGATTGTAGCTGACCCTGCCGCCATTGGGGGAAAGCGTACCAGAAAGAATTTTTAGTAAAGTGGTTTTGCCTTTTCCATTCTTTCCAATGATTGCAATTCTATCGTCAGGTGTGACTGTCATACTAAAATTGTCAATCAGGGGCGGGACGGAAGTGTCGTAGGAAAAGGTGACCCCCTCACTCTCCATGATCTTTTTGCCAGCAAACTCTCTGTCCCGGAAGGAGAATTCAAGAGATTCAATCCTCTGCAACCCCTCTTTTTTCTCCATTCTGGCAAGTGTTTTGACTCTTGACTGCACCAACCCGGCAAGCCTTGCTTTTGCCCGGAACCTGGTGATAAAAAGCTCCATCTCCTTACGACGCTTCTCCTCATTTACCCTTGTCTTCTCATATATCTCCTCATCCTGGGCAATCTGCTCGTAGTACTTCTGGGTTGTACCTGCAATCTTGCGGATCACACATCTATGAATTCCAGCAATATGGGTAACAATACTGTCCATAAAGCTTCTGTCGTGGGTCACAAGCAGAATCTCACGTGGCCATGCTCTCAGAAATGAGGATATCCAGCGTATTGAGACAATATCAAGGTAGTTGGTTGGTTCATCAAGTATCAGAAGATCTGGTTCTGATACAAGAACCTTGGCAAGGGTGAGGCGCACCTGGTATCCGCCTGAAAAATCTCTGGGAGACCTCCCCATATCCTCATCAGAAAACCCGAGACCTGCAAGAATCTTCTCCGCCTTCCAGTAGTGATCCTGTTCATGCTCGGTAAGTCCAAGCATACACTCTTCAAGTACGCTGCTTTTTGAAAAAGCAATATGCTGTGTAAGATACCCTATCCTGTAATCTCCCGGAATCTGTATCTGTCCGCTGTCTGGCTCCTCCTGACCTGTCACCATCTTAAGGAGAGTTGTTTTACCATGGCCGTTTCTTCCAACAAGCCCGATCTTTTCACCAGAGTTGATCTGGATGGAGGCGTTGCTGAGCAGAGTCTGCCCTCCATAACTTTTGGAGATTGAATCAATATTGATCATAAAAAATCATCTTTAATCATAAATAGTATTAAAACATCAGTATCATTCATTTATGCAACAATATATAACACAAAGTATCAATAGCTTATAACATCAAACTCTCAAAAAGCGCATAGCCTTGATTTTGATACTTGAATAATGTAGTTTGCACAGATATATGGTCATTGGCTCTTTTTATTCTTAATCATATAGATGATAGCCAATCTTAATTTTTAAATCAACTGATAAATCACTTTGAATCAAAGGAAAAGCTTACAAATGACACAATATATCTACAGCTTTGGAGGTGGCAAAGCAGAAGGGAATGCCTCACAAAAGAACCTGCTTGGAGGCAAAGGTGCAAATCTGGCTGAAATGGCAATTCTAGGGTTGCCTGTACCTGCTGGATTTACCATCTCAACTGACTGCTGCAATGATTACTTCAGAGCAGGTGGAAAACTTCCTGAACAGCTATACTGTGAACTTGATAAGGCAATGTCAAAAATAGAGCAGTTCATGGGAAAAAAATTTGGAGATCCTAAAAATCCACTTCTGGTCTCCAGCCGTTCAGGAGCCAGAAGCTCCATGCCAGGGATGATGGAGACAGTTCTCAATGTAGGGTTGTGTCCTGCAACCATTGCCGGGCTGATCAAGCAGACTGGCAACCCCTGGTTTGTCTATGATGCATACCGCAGGCTGATTATGATGTACTCAGATGTTGTGATGGAAAAAGCAGAAGGGTTAGAGCCTAAAGATGGTATGGGGATACGCCTGCACCTTGAGATGATGCTCAATGATCTTAAAAACGACAGAGGATATTCAACAGATACAGAGATCACGGCAGAGGAGATGAGTGTTCTGTGTGATAAATTCAAAAGAAAGATTGCACAGCATCTTGGGGTGGAGTTTCCAGATGATCCACGTGAGCAGCTGCTCGGCTCCATTGGTGCGGTATTCAAGAGCTGGAACGGGAAAAGGGCTGTCTCCTACAGAAGAATTGAACACATTCCAGATACATGGGGAACAGCAGTCAATGTTCAGAGCATGGTATTTGGAAATATGGGTGAGAACTCTGCAACAGGTGTTGCATTTACAAGGGATCCATCAACCGGAGTCAACACCTTTTATGGAGAGTGGCTGCCAAATGCTCAGGGTGAAGATGTGGTGGCAGGTATCCGTACCCCCAATCCTCTTAATAACGATACCAAATCTGACCACAACCGTCATCTGCCATCACTTGAAGAGGCTATGCCCCAAATCTATGGAGAGCTTGCACGCATCAGAACCATCCTTGAACACCACTATAAGGATATGCAGGATATTGAGTTCACAATAGAGCAGGGAACCCTCTACATGCTTCAGTGCAGAGTTGGTAAACGGACAGGAACTGCTGCCCTTAACATGGCAATGGATATGGTTGAAGAGGGGTTGATTGACGAACCCACTATGGTCAACAGACTCCATCCAAACCAGCTGGATGAGATGCTCCATCCGATTGTCGATCCAGAGGCTGCAAAAGAGGCAAAGGTGCTGGTACAGGGGCTGCCAGCCGGTCCTGGTGGAGCCTGCGGTCAGATTGTCTTTACGTCTGATGATGCTGTTTACTGGAAGAGGAAGGGCAAATCTGTCATACTGGTCAGAGATGAGACAAATCCTGAAGATATTGAGGGGATGAGGGCAGCAAAGGGGATTCTCACTGCAAGAGGTGGCATGACAAGCCATGCAGCTCTGGTTGCAAGGGGATGGGGAAAGTGTTGTATTGTTGGAGCAGGTGCCCTTAAAATAAAATCCAATCTAAAGGAGCTGCATGCAGGGGGGAAGATATACAGAGAGGGGGATTTTCTCACTCTCAATGGTACAACTGGTATCGCCTATGAGGGGAAACTCAAGATGAAGGATGCCACTGCCAACCCTAAGTTCAGACAGTTCATGGCTATAGCTGACAAATACCGCACCATGAAGGTGAGAACCAATGCAGAGACTCCAAAAGATGCTGCTCAGGCGCTGGAGTTCGGAGCAGAGGGGATAGGACTCTTCAGAACAGAGCATATGTTCTATGGAGCAGACTCTGAAAAACCCCTGTTTCTGCTGCGCAAGGTGATCTTAAGTAAAACACCCCATGAGCGGGAGATTGCTCTGAATGAACTCTACCCTTTTATAAAAAAGGAGATGCAGGGTACCTTGGAAATTATGGATGGAAAACCTGTCACATTCCGCCTTCTTGACCCACCACTCCATGAGTTTGTACCACATTTGCGGGAAAATCAGGAAGAACTCTCACGAGAGCTTGGTATAGATATAGAGGAGATTGAAAAGAGGAGCAAGGCTCTGGAGGAGACCAACCCTATGATGGGCCACAGAGGCGTGCGTCTTGGTATCACCTTTCCTGAGATTACAAAGATGCAGTTCAAAGCTATCTTTGAAGCATCGGCAGAGCTTATAAAGCTTGGGAAGAGTCCTCTGCCTGAGATAATGGTGCCAGTTACATGCAATGAAAAGGAGCTTATTTTTACAAAAAGGCTATGCGTTGAGGTCTATGAGGATGTGCTCAAGAGACATGGAGTTGATTCAATTGCTCACCAGTTCGGCACAATGATAGAGATCCCAAGGGCAGCTCTCATGTCTCACAAGATGGCAGAGCATGCAGAGTTCTTCTCCTTTGGAACCAATGATCTGACTCAGATGACATTCGGGTTCAGCAGAGACGACATAGGCTCATTCATGAATGACTACATTGATAATGCCATCCTTGATGCCGACCCGTTTGCCACACTGGATCAGGAGGCTGTCGGCAGCCTGATTGAGATATCTGTGAAAAAGGGAAGAGAGACCCGGCCAGATATAAAGCTTGGTATCTGCGGAGAGCATGGCGGCGATCCTCAGTCAATTGAGTTCTGCCACAAGGTTGGATTGACATATGTGAGCTGCTCACCCTACAGGGTTCCTGTGGCCCGTCTTGCAGCAGCTCAGGCAGCAATTAAATACATTAAACCTTCTTGAACCACTCTCATACATTAGTAGGAGGACTATCAAGGCAATGTAATAGAGTACAATTCAGAACCTAACAGAGTAGGATTAACTTATACTGCATTTTGACTAAAATATTTAAAATGGAGTTTTAAAAATGTCAGCAGATATTGGAGAGAACAGATTACACGAAGAGGCCAGCAGTAAGAGTGAGACATTATACAAAAAAGAGCTGTATGGAGATGGTCAGGATTCAATCAGCTGGGATGCTCAGGATAACCTTTTAAGGCTCAAGGTAATGCGGGATGAGGCAAAACTTGGCGGCGGCCTGAAGAGAATCGACGAGCAGCATAAGAGAGGAAAGCTTACAGCGTGGGAAAGAATCGACCTTTTACTGGATGAGGGCTCTTTTGAAGAGTTTGATACTCTCAAGTCTGGCAGAGGAGGGCATCTAGGTGGCGATAAGGGGTATCTCAGTGATGGTGTCATCACAGGCCATGGAACCATAGATGGCAGAGAGGTCTTTATCTTCAGCCAGGATTTTACAGTTATGGGTGGCTCTCTCGGGGAGGCTCACTCTGAAAAAATCAGCAAAGTGATGGACCATGCAGTGAGGGTTGGAGCACCCTTCATAGGTATCAATGATTCAGGAGGGGCCAGAATTCAGGAGGGGGTGGATGCTCTTGCAGCTTATGGACAGATCTTTAACAGAAACGTCATGGCAAGCGGAGTTATACCTCAGATCTCCTGCATCATGGGCCCTTGCGCAGGTGGAGCTGTATATAGTCCGGCAATGACAGACTTTACATTTATGGTTGAGAACTCTTCATACATGTTTGTAACAGGCCCTAATGTTGTCAAGACTGTTATCCATAAGGAGATAACTTCAGATGAGTTAGGTGGCCCGGCTGTTCATGCAACAAAGAGTGGCGTTGCCCATTTTACCTTTCCAAATGATATCTTATGTCTGCGGGAGGTAAGAAGGCTTATAAACTATCTCCCTTCCAATAACTCACAGAAACCCCCTTTTCTGGATCTGAGAGACCCGGTAAACAGAACTGATCCGACACTTGACTATCTTGTTCCAGTCAACCCGAATCAGCCATATGATATGAAGATATTGATCAACAGCATTCTTGATGGTGCAGAATTTCTTGAGATCCATGCCGATTTTGCAAAAAACCTGATCGTCGGGCTTGGCCGCCTTGGAGGCGAGACAATCGGGCTTGTCGCCAACCAGCCTGCTGTGCTTGCAGGCGCTCTTGACAATGATGCTTCCATAAAAGGGGCAAGATTTGTCAGATTCTGTGATGCGTTTAATATCCCCATAATATGTCTTGTGGATGTACCAGGATTTATGCCTGGGCCTGAACAGGAACATGGCGGAATAATAAGACATGGAGCTAAACTTTTGTACGCCTTTGTTGAAGCAACGGTTCCTCGCATTACAGTTGTTGTAAGAAAAGCGTATGGAGGAGCGTATATTGTGATGAACTCAAAACATATCGGTTCAGATCTCAATTATGCATGGCCTACTGCTGAAATCGCTGTCATGGGTCCAAGAGGGGCTGCTGAAGTTATATACCGCAAAGAGATTCAGGATGCGGAAGATTCAGGAGCTGCCCTTTTTGAGAAAGAGTCTGCCTATCGCAAAACATTTGCAAACCCTTTTCTTGCTGCCCAAAGAGGGTATATTGATGATGTTATATTTCCAAAAGATACTCGTGGGAGACTGATCCGAAGTCTCCAGTTTCTGGAGGGTAAAAAGGTTACAAAACCAAATCGCAAACATGGAAACATTCCTTTGTAAAGGATATAACGTTCAATAATCTCACTGTGAGGGATATGATGTTTAATAAGATACTGATAGCAAACAGAGGGGAAATTGCACTCCGCATTATCAACACCTGCAGGAAAATGGGTATAGAGACTGTTGCAGTTTACTCTGAGTCGGAAATTCGTTCCATCTATGTACAGAAGGCTGACTCTTCTGCCTTTATTGGTAAAGACAGACCTAAAGAGTCGTTTCTCAACGGAGAGAAGCTCATCTCCATTGCATTGAAACATGGGTGTCAGGCTGTACATCCTGGATATGGATTTCTTTCAGAAAATGCAAATTTTTCCAAAATGGTTGAAGATGCTGGTTTAACTTTCATAGGCCCTTCTCATGGTGTCATCTCAACACTTGGCGATAAGATGGCATCAAAGGCTCTGGCAAAAAGAATAGGGGTTCCGGTTGTTCCTGGAAATGACCAGCCGTTAAACACAACCGAAGAGATTCTTGCCATGGCAAAAGAGATAGGTTTTCCTGTTCTTTTAAAGCCTGCTGCTGGTGGAGGCGGCAGGGGGATGAGGATTGTAACATCAGAAGATGAACTTGTCTCAAATCTTATGGCAAGCAGAGATGAGACAAGAAAAGGGTTTGCAGATGACAGAATTTTTGTTGAACGATATATTGCAAAACCAAGACATATAGAGTTTCAGATTATTGCAGATAATTATGGAAACACCATCCACTTAGGAGAGAGAGAGTGCTCCATTCAGAGAAGGTACCAGAAGGTTATTGAGGAGACCCCCTCTCCGGCAATGGACAGTGCTCTAAGGGCAAAAATAGGAGCTTATGCCTGTGCAATAGCAAAAGAGGCCAATTACAGGAGTGCTGGCACGTGTGAATTTATAATGGATCAGGATAAAAACTTCTATTTTCTTGAGATGAATACAAGGCTCCAGGTCGAACACCCAATAACTGAGTTTGTCACATCACTTGATCTTGTTGAACTTCAACTCAGGATTGCATCTGGAGAGGCTCTTGCTCTCAAACAGGAGGATATTGAGTTCAAGGGCTCTGCAATAGAGGCAAGGATCTGCGCTGAGGATCCATACAAGGGGTTTCTGCCAACAACAGGTCTTATCTCACGCTATGCAATGCCAAAAGGGTCAAATGTCAGAGTAGATAGCGGTATTGATGCAGGAAGTATGGTCACAATTCATTTTGACTCTCTGCTTGCAAAGGTGGCAGTATGGGGAGAGAGCCGCGCCAATGCGATCCAGACCATGATAAAAGCTCTGAATGGCTACCATATAGAGGGGCTAACCACAAACGTTGATTTTGCCAATGCTATCATGAACCATCCTGCATTTGCCAATGCCGAACTCTCCACAGATTTTATAAGTGACCATTTTATCGATGGATTTCCCAAAGATCCTCCAGATCTGAAAAAACTTCACTACATAACCATTGCATCTGTACTTGTCTACCACACAAGGCAACAGTTGATAAAAGATTCGTTAAAGCCGATGACGCCTGTGACAGGAGGTCGGTTGAGTCACCATAAGAAGCATAACTATGTTGTGAAAATAGATAATAATACCTTTGAGATTTCGCTTTATCCAACCAAGACAAACAGGCAATGGTCGATCCAGATCAATAATGAGAGCTATGAAGTGACCACTCCTGAATTTGAATATTACAGAAGAAGGCTCAAACTTGATATCAACGGAGTGAGCCAGATGTTCAGATTAAGCTATAAGGAGAATCATACCAGGGTCTCCTTCTGCGGTCTTATTATGAAATGTGAAATTTACAGCCCTAAAGAGTGGGATGTTGCAAAGTACATGCTTCACGATAGAAAAGAGGTGCAGGAAAACTCCTTGAAATGCCCAATGCCAGGCCTTATTACCGCTATCTGCGTTAAAGAGGGTGATCATGTCAACAAACGACAGGAGCTTGTCAGAATGGAGTCGATGAAGATGGAGACAGGTGTAGCCTCTCCATGTAATGCACAGATTGATAAGATTCTTATTGAGCCGGGAGAGGCTGTAGATACAAGTCAGATTCTGATCACATTCAAGCTCTGATTATAACTTCTGCCAGCTCCTGACAGACACAACGAAAGATGAAAGTTGTAGAGACGCAAGATCTTGCGTCTCTACGGGGTGACCACCTCTGTGTGTCCCTATACTTTCTTATAACATACATGGCAGATTGTTCTGCCACAACGAAAGATGAAAGTTTCTCTGAAAACAGGCTTTTACCGAGACTTTCATATAAAAAAAACTACAACATCCTTGGTATCTGCTCTTTACTGCTGACTCACCTTTGCCCATGTGTCCCGCAAGGTGACGGTTCTGTTAAATACCAGATGACCCTCTGATGACTCTTTTGAATCTGCACAGAAATAGCCAAGCCTCTCAAACTGATATGCCTTTTCAGCCTCAGCAGCTACAAGGGAGTTTTCAACCCTGCACCCCTCAACTCTCACCAGCGATTCAGGATTGATATTTTTTGTAAAATCATCACTATCTGCCTCTGGATCTTCAGCAAGAAAGAGCCTGTCATATAGATTGACTGCTGCTGGAACAGAACCCTCTTCAGAGACCCAATGCAGAGTTCCCTTCACCTTTCTTCCATCAGGGGAATCCCCACCTCTGGTTGCAGGGTCATAGGTGCAGATAAGCTCAATAACCCTGCCACTGCTATCTTTAACCAGCTCCTTACAGGTTATGAAATAGGCATATCTGAGTCGAACCTCTCTTCCTGGTGCAAGACGGAAAAATTTCTTTGGAGCATTTTCCATGAAATCATCCTGCTCAATATAGAGATGCTTTGAAAAGGTGATTTTTCTTCTGCCCATCTCAGGTTTCTGAGGGTGGTTCAAAGCTTCAAGCTCTTCGGTCAGATCCGGGTCTGGCCAGTTTTCAATGGTAACCTTCAGAGGGTTGAGAACTGCCATCACCCTTGGGGCTCTCTCATTGAGATCGTCGCGAAGGCAGTTTTCGAGAAGCCCGACATCAATACGGCTCTCTTTTTTGCTCACTCCGATTATGTTGCAGAAATTTCTCATGGCTTCCGGTGTATACCCTCTGCGCCGTATCCCTGCAATTGTTGGAAGCCTTGGGTCATCCCAGCCATCAACATGGTTATTCTCCACAAGCTTCTGAAGTTTTCGCTTGCTCATCACAGTGTAGTTGAGGTTCATTCTGGCAAACTCGATCTGCTGAGGGTGGCACGGGGCACTCACCTCATCCAGGAGCCAGTCATAAAGAGGACGGTGATCCTGAAACTCAAGTGTACAAAGAGAGTGGGTAATCCCCTCCAGAGCATCAGAAAGGCCGTGGGTAAAGTCGTACATAGGATAGATACACCATCTATCTTCTGTCCTTGGGTGAGACATCTTCTTGATTCTGTAGATAACCGGATCTCTCATGTTGATATTTGGTGAGGCCATATCGATCTTCGCCCGCAGCACATAGGTTCCATCTGCAAACTCACCGTTTCTCATCCGTTCAAAGAGATCAAGGTTTTCAGCAACCGGACGGTCTCTGTCAGGGCTCTTCTTACCAGGCTCAGTCAGAGTGCCTCTGTACTCTCTCATCTTATCTGCTGTAAGGCTGCACACATAGGCTTTATCCTTTTTAATAAGCTCCACAGCAAACTCATAGAGTTTATCAAAGTAGTCTGATGCATAGTGTATCTTCTCACCCCAGTCAAACCCGAGCCACTTTACATCAGATATGATAGAGTCAATATATTTCTGATCCTCTTTGGCAGGGTTGGTATCATCAAACCTCAGGTTGCACTTTCCTTTGAACTCTTCTGCAACCCCGAAGTTCAGGCAGATTGACTTTGCATGGCCAATGTGAAGAAAGCCGTTAGGTTCAGGTGGAAAACGGGTTATCATCTTTCCGCTGTTCTTGCCATTTTCAAGATCTTCAGCGATTATTGTTTTTATAAAATTATTTTTTCTGTTCTCTTCTTCCATAAAGCCCCTTTGAATTTTTTTAAGAATTTATCCTTATCAGAGACTTTTCAACTCCATATCCCCTCAAAGGTTCTCAATCGTCTCTCCATAAAGTAAGTTTGAAAAATTATCATATCCCTGCAAGATTGACCACTGAATATTTAATGTGTTAAACAGAGAAGAGATATAGATCTTAAAAAGATCTCTTAAAAACAAGAAAAATCAACCTTGTGTGATAAAACAGGAGGCTCAAGTTATCTTTATGGTACTAATATATCATGGTTAATCCAAAATCATATTCTGGCCTACCATCACCTTTTAAACTGATATCCCAATTTCAACCCACCGGAGATCAGCCGCAGGCCATTGATTTTCTTGCACAAGGGGTTATGACAGGAGAGAGACATCAGGTGCTGCTTGGAGTTACAGGGTCAGGTAAAACCTTTACAATGGCAAATATCATAGCAGAGGTTGGGAAACCATCTCTTGTGATTGCGCCAAACAAGACCCTGGCAGCGCAGCTCTACAATGAGTTCTGCTCTCTGTTTCCCCATAATGCTGTGGAGTACTTTGTAAGCTACTACGACTACTACCAGCCAGAAGCCTATATCCCATCCAGTGACACCTATATCCAGAAAGACTCTGCAATCAATGAGATGATAGATAAAATGCGCCACTCTGCCACAAGATCTCTTCTTGCAAGAAGAGATGTGATCATAGTGGCAAGTGTCTCCTGTATATATGGACTTGGAGCGCCTGAAGATTACCTTGCCCTTCGGGTTGAAATTGCCGTGGATATGGAGAAACCGAGAGAGACTCTGTTAAGCGAACTTGTAAATATTCAGTATGAGAGAAATGATATTGACTTTCACCGTGGTACATTCAGGGTAAGGGGTGACCGGGTGGAGGTGTTCCCTGCCTATGAGGAGGAGAAGGCTCTGCGGATCGATTTTTTTGGAGATACCATTGAGAGTATATCTGAAATCAACCCTCTGAAGGGGGATATTCTGCATAACCTGCGTGAAACTGCAATCTATCCTGCTTCCCACTATGTCACCATGAGCCAGACAAGAGAGAGGGCAGTCAGAGGGATCAATGAGGAGATGCAGATGAGGCTTGAATATTTCCACAGAGAGAACAAGCTTCTGGAGGCTCAGCGCCTTGAGGAGAGAACACGCTATGACCTTGAGATGATGAATGAGATCGGATACTGCAACGGAATTGAGAACTACTCCAGACACCTGACAGGAAGAGCACCAGGAGAGCCCCCCCCTACCCTGCTTGACTACTTTCCTGATGATTTTCTTATCTTTTTTGATGAGAGCCACATATCAGTGCCTCAGGTGGGAGCAATGTACAAAGCAGACCGCTCCAGAAAGGCTACCCTGGTTGACCATGGTTTTCGTCTCCCCTCAGCAGTGGATAACCGTCCGCTTAAATTTGAGGAGTTTAAGAAAAAGATCGCCCAGGTTATCTATGTCTCTGCAACTCCTGCAGATTATGAGCTTGAGAAGGCAAGAGGAGACTCCTCTGACCTGAGAGGAAGAGTGGCAGAGCAGATTGTCAGACCAACAGGTCTGCTTGATCCTCTGCTTGAGGTAAGATCTGCACAACATCAGGTTGATGACCTCTATGAGGAGATCGTAAAACGGGTTGAAACAGGGGAGCGGGTGCTGGTGACCACCTTGACCAAACGGATGGCAGAGGATCTTACAGATTACTTTGCAGAGCTTGGGGTAAAGGTGAAATATCTCCACTCAGACATTGGAACTGTTGAGAGAATTGATATAATTCAGGATCTGCGAAAGGGGGTCTTTGATGTGCTGATCGGCATCAACCTCTTAAGAGAAGGGCTTGATATTCCTGAAGTGTCGCTTGTTGCTATTCTTGATGCTGATAAGGAGGGTTTTCTTAGATCCTTTCGATCCCTGATTCAGACCTTTGGAAGGGCTGCACGTAATGTTGCTGGCAAGGTGATAATGTATGCAGAGAGAATAACCCCATCCATGAAAAAGGCGATGGAGGAGACAGAGCGCAGGCGTATCATACAACGGGAGTATAACCTGAAAAATGGCATTACTCCATCCACCATAAAAAAAGAGCTGAAAACCTTTGACTACACTATGGAAAAAGAGGTTATGAGCCATAAGAGTCAGGTTCAGGAGATCTTGAATAGATATGGTGGCAGTGACCAGAGAGCAAAATCTGACGGTAAGGCATCAGAGGGAAATAGAGAGCAGGAGAAGATTGAAAAGATCATTAAAATCCTTGAAAAGGAGATGAAAAAGGCTGCGTCTGAACTGGAATTTGAAAAGGCAGCTGAACTCAGGGATAAGATCAAGGCGTTGAAAAAAGATCAGGTAGAGTAGATCTTATAATCTTCTACCCTAATCTGAGTAATTCACCATTTTTTTTATATGAAACTGTAGGGGCAGGCTTCTGTGCCTGCCCTCGCGAGGGCACCCACACGGGGGTGCCCCTACAGTTTCATCATTCGTTGTGCCTGTCAGGGGATACAAACTGGTGGGTACCCCGTAGAGACGCAAGATCTTGCGTCTCTACAACTTTCCTTGTTCGTTGTGGCCGAGAGCCAATACCTCGCTCCGGCCGTGCTGGTTATCTTCTACCGTATGAAATTGGTCATGGTCTTGACAGCAGGCTCAGGTGGGGCAATCTCCCTTCTGCCAACCTCCATCACCTTCATGAGCCAGGCCATATTCTTTCCAAGAACAGACATGATCTGCTTTCCCTCACCATCTTGCTCCATCTCCCCTGGATTCATCCCATGGGCAACATTCCAGTAGTTGGCACTGGGTATCATCATCTCAGAATAGAGAAGATAGTGATTCAGAGTGTCAATGGTGGGAACACCACCTGAGCGTCTCACAGCAGCCACTGCCGCCCCGACCTTATGGCGCAGCATGCCATTGTTGACAGAGATCACAAAAAAGGCCCTGTCAAGAAAACACTTCATTGTCCCGGCAACTCCCGAAAAATAGACAGGAGAGCCAATAAGAATGCCATCTGCACTCTTCATCTTCTGAATCCACTCATTGACCGGATCATCTTCAAATGCACATTTTTCATTCCGTTTTTTCGCACAGGTGAAACAGGCTACACAGCCGTGGATCTTCTCCTTACCAACCTGGATAATCTCTGTCTCAATACCCTCTTTTTCAAGCTCAGCAACCACTGTATTCAGTGAACCTGCTGTATTGCCATTTTTCCTTGGACTTCCATTGAATGCAACAACTTTCATTCAGAATCCCCTTCTATTATGATCATATATTTTTTTAAAAAAAGCTTCTCTATTGCCTCTTCAACTCACCCTTTTGTCCCCTTCTCTATACATGGAGAGCAGAAAGAGAAGTGACATTTAAACTTGACGCAACACTGTACCTACAGAGCTATCTCTCCTGCCATACCGGATTTCTCTTCTCAAGAAAGGCGTTAACCCCCTCCTTTGCGTCGTCTGTGGAGCAGAGCCTTGCAAAGGCTTCATTCATATAGTCAAACTGCCTTATATAGTCAAGCCCCTCAGAGGTATAGAACGCACTCTTGGCAATCTGAACTGCTATTGGGCTCTTGATTGCCAGCTCTTTTGCCCATTTAATGCTCTCCTCTTCCAGAAGGTCTCTTGGCACGATCCTGTTGATCAACCCCATGGAGAGCGCCTCCTCAGCCTTGATCAGGCGACCGTAAAGCAGCAGCTCCAGAGCTTTCTTGCGCCCAACCGATTTTGCAACAGGAATAACAGGCCCCACACAGTTGAGGCCAACATTAATGGCAGTCAGCCCCATCTTAACATTATCTGCCACAATTGCAAGATCAGCAGCTGCGACAAGCCCCATGCCATTGGCTGCTGCAACCCCATGCACCTGAGCAATCACAGGTTTTTTGATCTTTGAGATAGCTACAAGAGGCTTCTCCATCTGTTCAATCCACTCCCTGTACTCCATGGCAGATTTGCCTGCAAGTTCATTTATATTGATTCCTGCACAAAAAGCTTTCCCTTCACCTTTTATGATTATCACACGAATCTGGGAATCTCTCTCCAGCGCCATCAGGGCATCGTACAGCTCTTTAGCCATCTGTGTACTGAATGTGTTCATGAAATCAGGACGGTTCAAACTGATTGCAGCAACATTCGGGGCAACGACATTGACCAGAATCTCTTGGTATTCCATCTCCATTGTTCCTTCCATATAAAATTAAGTTAACTGTTTTTCCACATCTTCAACCTTCAAGATAGATATGGAGGTTATGATCTTTAACACAAAAATATAACTGCACAGACAGATGAAAGCATATTCCTTCAATTGTGGCGGTAATCCGCCATGTATGTTTTATTATGAAAGTCTAGGATACAAACTGGTGGTTATCCCGTAGAGACGCAAGATATTGCGTCTCTACAACTTTAATGTTGCGTTGTGACTGTCATAGCATGGCAGTTATCTAAAGGGTTATGGAAAAAAAGTGTGCTGCATTTTCCCAGGTGATTTTCTTGAGCTTCTCATCAGAGAGCCCTGAGGCTGCAAGCGATTTTAACTCTCTGTCCCAGGCAAACGGGATATTGGGGAAATCTGAACCGTACATTATACGCTCACTTCTCATAAGATTAAGATCAGGAATAGACTCCAGAGGCAGATAGTCAGTTAACGCCATGGCAGTATCAAGCCAGAGATTGTCATATCGCTCAACCAGGCTTCTGTATTCGTCAAATTCGTCCATACCCAGATGCGGGACGCAGAGCTTCAGATCAGGGTAACTCCTTACAACCTCCTCCACCTTGTATGCTGCACAAAGTTCATATGGGTCACAGCCATAGGCAGGGCTACCTGGCTCTCTTCCTGCATGGATAACCAGTGGGTGGCCTGACTCTGCACAGATGGTGTAAATCTCCTCCATCTCCTGTGACAGAAGCTCGAAGCACTGCACATGAGCATGAAGCTTGACCCCCTTGAGCCCATTTTGAAACGCCTGCTCAAGTATAGCGGCAGCACCATCTTCTCCTGGAAAAAGTGTGGCCATGCCGGTGAGCCGTCCTTTGAACTGCTCT
>Ga0066603_10001361_pt1 | contig 16100 bp, 16 predicted proteins | sample Higcelweek8metaG_FD_59482 | JGI IMG/M metagenome (GOLD analysis project Ga0066603, IMG submission 59482) | Freshwater pond sediment microbial communities from the University of Edinburgh, under environmental carbon perturbations - High... | ecosystem: Environmental > Aquatic > Freshwater > Pond...
TTCATCCGGGTGGTCCAATATAATACTTTTCCACGATTGTGGATACTGACTTTTGGTCACTTATCACTGATTGTGCGACATGGTTGCAAAATGAGCATGAGCACACCCTTTCGATTTATACTCATGATGATTTTCGTATACCCCTCCTGAGTATGATATGACCTCGTGAGGATGGAGGAGTGGGGGAGGATATTTTGTTAGCACTCTCTCCAACGGCTTTTATTCGGGTTATTTTTATTTCATGGTCACTGAGACTGCTCATTTGCCCAAATCCGGGCGATTTCTTGCTTGCCTGCATGTCTCTGAACGAACTTTAACTGGAAATACGTAGCATGCTGGGCCAAATACGGGGTTTTTACCCACTATATAGTAGTGGAGAAGGGGTGGGTTTGAGAGACAGGCTGGGGAGCTACCAGGAGGTTCTTATCACTAACGGAAGGTGATTGATAGATGGTCGCATGACAATTTTTAACTCGACTTATCGGTATATATTACTCATGTTGTAGAGGTGAATTGACGTTTTCTAGTGCATTCTGCTACGTAGTTTTTGGGTCACCAGATGCCAATATCATGAGGGGTATCAAGAAAATGAGAAATCGTGGGAGATAGCTACCTTGGGGGCGACGAATAATGAGTCCGTGAGGCGCTTGTGACGGCCTGTTTTGTAGGCAGTGTTTCTTCGGGTTTTGGTATATCTTTGGTTTCTTTCACATTCATTTATTTAGTGCTATATGTAATCAGCAGTCATATTTATCTGCTGATTTTAGTGTATTGTATTTATCATTCTTAAATTATGACTGCCAAAAACAGTCAACATTTTTTGGATAGTTTTACTTGCCATTCATAGTCTGTGCGGTAGAAGGGAATTGATTTGTCTTTAAAGTGTATATGTAAAAAAGGTTGATGAATGAACTATAACTCAATAATTGTCCGTTTTTACCTGTCGTCGGCTGTATAACTCGTATAAATTGGGATTGAGTACAAATATTTGGGTGGTCTACCAGAGGTGGATGTTGATGTAGGGGCGACATGTGGGTCGCCCGATTTGTCCAATGCATATGTGGTGGGCGGGTCACGCCCCGCCCCTACGGGAATGAAGAATTGTGCGATTAGTGATTAATCCCTAAGGATGGGGAGAAGGGCACTGAAGGCCAGGAGTAGTTGGCCAGTCTGGAGGGTAAGGGGGTAGTGGTCAGTGGATCCAATGACCAGCAACATAGTGAGTGGTACCAGATACAAGGCAGTAGGATGCCCTGTTTTGGCTTTGAGAAGATACCGTTGAGTAAAGAATAGGATAGTAAGCATACCGAAGAGCCCCGTTTCGGTGAGAATGAGGATAAGTAGGTGGTGCGGCGGCTGTAGGAACAGCGTTTTTTGACCATTAAATGAGGTTTGAGGGAGGTGGGGGATGAACTGACTGGGACCTACTCCAAATAGTGGAGATTGCTGCCAGAGATGAATTGCTGATGTATTCAGCTCATAACGTGCACTGATTGAATGGTTATCATCATATTTTTCGCTGTGATAAAGAGTTGAGATAATTAGCGGAGATAAAAGGAGACTGCTTGCCACTAACATCTGGACTATCACTCGCACAATTCGATTGCTAAGTCTATTCCTTGCCAAAAATAGGCAGATTCCTACAAAAAGACACCCACCAGCAGCCAGGCTTTGCGTGAGGCTAATAACGATTAAAATAAGTCCCATAAGTGATACATAGACGGCCTTTTTGACTTTGGAAATGGGTTGGTTTTGTGAACAGAGCAATAGAAACAGAAAACTAATGGTGAGGAAGCCCGCGAGGACATTGGGGTGGGAGGTGGTGCCATATGGTGCTACCTCGAGTACACCAAAATAGGTGTTTTTAACGATTCCTACGCTCTCGAGGGAGGGTTCGCCCATAAAAATGTATCCAAATAGTGAAGATTGGTTGATGAATTGGTATAAAGATACTGTTATTTGAAGCAGAAGGGTAATGAGAATAGGGGTGCGGATTGCGGACAGAAACCAACTTTTTGTGAACTGGCGTGTGATTGCCGTGATGAATAGGGTGTATTCAAAAAGCTTAGCTATAGCCCAGAAACCAGCCTGAGGGGCGGGAGAATGGATGATGCTCCAGAGGTAGATAGCGAGTAGGGTACAGGGTATAGGCAATATTTTGTAGTTAGATTTAATTGATTTAACAATATTATTTCTATTATTGAACACATAAAATACAATTACCCCAAGTACAGGAAGATCCGAGAGATAGAGACGGGGGAGCAGATAGTCAATCAGTCGTCCGTTAAGATAGGCAGTTTGAACATACCAATGGTAGGCAAGATTGGTGGGAATGAGAAAAACAGTTAGTTGTAGCAGCCATCTCTGGATTTTCTCTGGATAGGTCATGAGGTCATTATACAAGCCTTCGTTTTTGTGTATTGCGTGAGGGTGGGGGAGCGGATGTACACTAGAGGTATATTATGTCGGGAAGCAGGCAGCATTTTACCGGCGATTTGTCCAATCTTTTCCTTTTTTGGATCGTTCTTGTAGTGATGGTGTGGTGTATTCCGGCGCTGTTAATGTCGTGGTTTCCCGAATTATCGATTAGTGAACGAGAGCCGTGGTTGATGAACCCAGAAGATTTGAATTGGAAGCGCGCTCTTTTTAATGTAATGACAAAACCAGGCTTTAGGATTATTACTGCTCTACTGGTGGGAATTGCGTGTATCGGGGTAAAAAAATTATATTCTGTTCTCTTTATGGAACGTCGGTTGCAGATTCGACCGTTGCGTTGGAGTGGGGAGTGGATTGTGGATGAGCGGATGCAGTCGACTTTATTGGAATACGGGCGTTGGGTGGGTGTGGTTCGTTGAATTACCTCTTTTCATCTCGATAATTTTTGTGTCACTATGGACTGTAGTCTAGTTAATTTTTTTGGGGGAAATATGCAGTTGGGCCTGATTAAAACAAAACTTATTATTCTGGCAATTATTTTTGTGATGGGGTTTGGGGCGATTCTTGCGGTGGGTTTTTCAACGCTTAATGCAACAAAAGTGGGTGGATCTTTGTACACCAACATCGTAAACAGTAAAGACCTGGTGGCAGATATCCTCCCTCCACCCAAATATATTATTGAATCATATTTTGTGATGTACCAATTGATGGACGCAAAGAATGCGGCTGAGTTTGATGCATTGTTGGCGAAGTTTACCCAACTACAGAAGGATTACAACGATCGAAATCAGGTGTGGACTGACTTGTTGCCCGTAGGGACCATGCGGACTGAGATGCTGGAAACGTCATATATGCCTGCTATGGCATTTTTTAAACTGGCTAATGAATCATATATTCCAGCTTTGAAAGCGGGGAATAAGGAAGCTGCCAAACAGGTGTTGGTGGGTCCCATGAAAGAGCAGTATGACATTCATCGGGCATCAATTGACCGGTTGGTGACAACGGCAAATCAAGATGTGATCGATAATCAAGATAAGGCGGCGCGGACAAATTCAACACAAACAATCGTGATGTTGGTGATTAGTGTGGTGGTATTGGTGGGAACCACATCATACTGTGTGTTTGTGGCACTGAGGATTACCCGATCTCTTTCCAAAATTAAACGTGAGGTGGAAGGCTTGGCTGAAACAGGAGATCTATCTTTGCGGGCAACCGTGGATGGTAATGATGAGGTAAGCCATATGGCAACTGCCTTAAATCATATGTTGGACAACACGGCTGGTCCCATGAAAGAGATTAGCCGAGTAATGGAAATTATTGCGACGGGGGATTTGCGACCACATGCCAATATGGATGGAGCAAAGGGAGATGTGATGTCACTCTACCAGTCTATTCGGAAGATGGTCGACTCTTTCCGTCAATTGGTGGAAAACGTAACTCGATCATCTGAGGCAATTTCAGCGACCGCTCAGCAATTGGCGGCTTCAACGCAGCAAGTAAACGCAGCAACTCAACAAGTATCTTCGGCCGTTCAGGAAGTAGCGAGTGGGGGAGAGAATTTAGCCAAGCAAACCACAGAAGCATCAGAAAACGTAAGAACTTTGAGTGAGGAAGCAGTGAATGGTGCTAAGGCTGCATCATTGGCAACGGAACGAATGGGATCGCTTTCTGGAGCAGTAAACAAGAGTTCAGAGGTGGTATCTACGTTGGGAGAGAAGAGTTTGGAAATTGTGAAGATTGTGGACACGATCAACAACATTGCCTCACAAACAAACTTGCTCGCATTAAACGCTGCTATTGAGGCGGCTCGGGCCGGTGAAGCGGGTAGAGGATTTGCCGTGGTAGCAGATGAGGTGCGTAAGCTCGCGGAAGAATCTCAAAACGCCACCAAAGAGATTGAGACATTGATTACGGGGATTAAATCGAGTACTGATGAAGCAGTGCAAAGTATGGATATTGGTAAGCAGGAGGTGGATGGTTCAGCTGAAGTGGTGAATCAAGCTTTGGGGGCGTTGGATACTATTTCGCGCGAAGTGAAGTCGATTGAAAACACCATTAATACCGTGGCTGCAGTGGCCCAACAATCGGCGGCATCGTCTCAACAAATGAGTTCAGGAGTGCAACAGACGAGTTCGTCTATGACAGAGGTGGCGAATGCGGCTCAGCACATGGCGAGTGTGTCGGAAGAGCTGCGGACTATGGTGAGGCAATATAAAGTTGAAGACACAGGCAAGGTGTCGGTAACGCCAAATCACCTGATTTAATTACCATTTATTACCTAGTTTACAAAAAACATATTTTTAAGTTACGCTGGAATAAAGCAGAATAACAAAAAGGAAAACAATGAAACATTTATCTCCCGTTATTGGTGTAGATCCGTCCAAATGTGTGAATTGTCACGCATGTATTGGAGCGTGTCCGGTAAAAAACTGTAATGATGGAAGTGGAGATTACGTCACCATTAACCCCGATAAGTGTATTGGATGTGGAGAGTGTTTGACTGCCTGTACTCATGGGGCTCGGTATATCATTGATGACTTTGACCAATTTATGCAGGATGTCCGATCGGGAGTGAAGATGGTGGCGGTGGTGGCCCCTGCGGTGGCAGCAAATTTTCCCCATCAGTATCTTCAGCTGAATGGTTGGCTTAAATCCATTGGGGTAAAAGCGAATTTTGATGTCAGTTTTGGCGCTGAATTAACGATTAAGTCGTACTTGGAACATGTGGCGAAGAACAAGCCTAAGGCAGTCATCTCTCAGCCTTGTCCCGCGATTGTGACATACATTGAGATGTATAAGCCAGAACTGTTACCTTATTTGGCTCCTGCAGATAGTCCCATGTTGCATACTGCCAAGATGGTAAAGGAATTTTATCCAGAGTACAAAGACCATAAAATCGTCATCATTTCTCCTTGCGCTGCCAAGAAGCGAGAGTTTGAGGAGACAGGGATTGGCGACTATAACGTGACCTATGTAAGCATGGAGAAATATTTTAAGGAAAATGGGGTGGATTTAAGTACGTTCCCCGAAGTGGATTATGACAATCCTCCTGCTGAACGAGCTGTACTATTTTCTACTCCGGGTGGCTTGTTGGAGACGGCTGAGCGGGAAGCTCCAGGCATTCGGACCAAGACTCGAAAAATTGAAGGACCAACGATTATTTATAAATACCTGGATCAATTGAAAGAGCAGATTGACAAGGGGAATGCTCCACTCCTCATTGACTGTTTGAACTGTGAAATGGGATGTAATGGGGGAACGGGAACGAATTCTCGACACAAATCACCTGATGAGGTGGAGCATTTGATTGAAGAACGAAATCAGGAGATGCAGGCAAGATATAAGAAAGAGGAGGAAAAATCCCTCTTGGGAAAATTTAAGAAGGATAAAAAATCCAAACTAACCGACGCGATCAACGCGTATTGGAAACCAGGCCTCTATGACCGGAAGTATGAGGATTTAAGCGATAATGCTAAAGTGAGCATGCCTCAAGGAACTCAACTTCAAGATGTGTTTAAAGCCTTGAAGAAGGAGCGTCGTGAAGATTACTTGAATTGTGATGCATGCGGTTACAAGAACTGTGGCAAGATGGCTTTAGCTATCTTTAATGGCTTGAATAAACCGGAAAACTGTAAGGTGTACAAAGAGAAGGTGATGTGTGAAGAGAAGAACCTCATTGAGGAGCGAGAGGATGAGTTGAAGCAGGAACAAGCCAAGAGTATGCAGGCCGAAGAGCTGAAGGCCATGTCTCAGCAAATTGTGGCAGAAATTAACCACATTAAATCGTTTAATGCTGAGGCGGATGAAGCAACGATGCGTCTCAGCCAAGTCATGGTGGCCCAACAACAAGGCTTTGTGGGTTTGGTGGATGAAACCAAGAAGTCATCAAATATCACCAATGATTTTAAGGGAATTGTGGATGCCATCATGATGATTGCGAAGCAAACCAACTTACTCGCCCTGAACGCGGCCATTGAGGCTGCTCGAGCAGGCGAGGCTGGTCGAGGGTTTGCGGTGGTGGCTGAAGAAGTACGAAAGCTGGCAGATGACTCACAAAAAGAGGTGGAGAAGATTGGTCCGTACTCAGAACAGATTCGGGCTGCATTCCAAAAAATCGTGGATCAAATCTCGGCTGCGGCTGAAGAGTACGCGAAGACAACCAAATTGACAGACGATGTTCGGGCGAATTCTAAGAAGGTGATAGAGACCACCGAGCAGCTCAGTCTGAATGCACAACAATTGGTGCGTTAAGTACCATAAGGAGATCGTATGATATCGTTTTGGTTTGTGCTGGCTTTGGCTTCGGCGTTGTTTTCGGGAGCTGCGGCTCTGGTGGAAAAGTATGCGGTGAAGCGATGGCCGGTGTTTGTGGTCACCTTGCTGATGAGTGTTTTTAACTTGGTACTGGTGATTCCCGTGTGGCTGACTCTTCCTGATCGGACGCTGGCTCCTTATGTGTATGGGCTGGTGGCGGCGAAGGCAATTTTGCAAGCAGGTTCGTTTTACTGCATTTTGAAAGCGTTTGAGATTGCGGAAATTTCAGCAACCCTGCCGTTGATGGCACTTACTCCCGCGTTGGTGGGGGTGGTGAGTTGGTTGGCATTTGGAGACCGTCTGGGTGCGATGGCAGTGGCAGGGATTGGCTTGATGATGGTGGGGACGTATATCTTACAATTGAAGTCAAAACAGCGCTTGTGGGATCCTTGGGTAAGTCTGGTAAAAAATGCAAGCTCACTCCTGATGATTGCAGCTTTGACGCTTTCTGCTGCCACATCCTTGATCGATAAGATGGCGTTGGCTCGGGTCAAGCTGGAACCATGGCGTTATTTAATTCTGGAAGCATTTTTTCAACTTTTCGTGTATGCCGTGATTTGGTGGGTGGAACGGAAGCGAACTACTACGCGGGTGAAAATAACCAAGTGGTTACCATTTATCTTGAGTGCTCTCATCCTGTCAGTGTTGACGGTGGCATGGCGGTATACCCAGTTTTCCGCAGTTAAACTGGCGCCTGTTGCGGCAGTGGTGTCGGTGAAACGGTTGTCGATTTTGTTTGCAGCTTTGTTTGGAGGGTTACTGTTTAAAGAATCGCATTTGGTTCGACGCTTGATTTCAGTGGGACTGTTGTTGTGGGGAGCCTCCATGCTGGCGGGGGGAGTGTAAAAAATATTACCCTTTTCTTGTCCGTCATCCTCAAACATCTGGTTAAGCCAGATTATTGGGGATCCAGGTTTATTCGTATAGATTCCCGATGCAGGCCGTCGGCCTCCTCGAGAATGACGAAGATATAGTATACTTAAATAAGATATATCGGGAGTTTTTCATATGTCGGAATTAAAAGATCAATTACAGCAGGGAAAAGATTTGTTGGCTGGCTGGAAGCAGCGATTTACCCAAGCAGTGGCTAATGGGGGAGCAGGTTTGGTGGTGGAGCCATCACCACTCAAAGAATGGTTAGAGACGGGTTTGGCAGCTGAATTTCATCAAGATGAGCGGTATATCCGTTTGGCGGATTTTAATCAGCGAGTGCAACAAGAAGCTATTCGGATTATTGCTTTGGCGAAAGAAGACCGGATGGACGAAGCGATGGCTGGCCTTAATTTCAGTGGAGACTTCTATAAGGTGTTGTCTCATTTGACCAATGAACTGACTTATTGGCAAGAAGCATTGGAAGAATAATTTCAGAGAGTTGTAGTTGTTTTTTTCGTGTATTTGCGTACACTGATGGGAATGTAGTTTTAGGAGGACAGAATGCTTCAAGAAGTTGGTGGGGTACATGGTCAGGTTGTAAAACTTCAGGGTTTGGTGAATGGATCTCCATCTGAGTATGATGAGCAAAAAATTTCAATAGCACGTATAAATGGTTATTTAGGCAAGAGAGAGGAAGTGTTTGCTGAGGCCATCGATCAGAAAGATTTGTTTGATAGATTGGGGGATGATTATCAGAAAACGGTTGAAAAATACAAAAAAATTTTCCCAAGCGAATCTGAAGAATGGGTGCGCTTAATTGTGCAAAATAGTCGAAGAGAGTTTAGTTGGGGCGTCAGCCGGTACAACGCGATGAATGAATTGATTAATGAGAAGTTGGTTCCAGATGATTCCTGTTATGGAAAAGAGGGCCGGCCATATACAGAAATAGTGCATGTTGGGGCAGGACCAGAATTAAGTTTACCTATATGGGATGAAGAAGCTTTTCCAGGGGTACAAACAATTTGGGTAATTGAAAAAGATGAGCGAAAATTTTTACAGGCACAGGAGTTGCTGGGGAAGCGCGAAAATACACGAATTCAATTGGTTTTTGGTGACGCAGCAGAAGTGAAGTTACCGTCAGCTGAAGCAGTGGCGGTGAAAACAGACGAAGGTGAAATGTTGGTTCCAGGGAGGCGAATTATTGATTGCTCGAATGTGTTTCTCTTCAACGATAATGCTTGGTTGGAGAAAATGATGGAGACTCAACAGCGTTGGACACAACCTGGTGATGTGGTCCATGTGGGTGAACCACTGTTTGATACTTGGAAAGCAATTGCCCTGGAAGATTCCGCAGCTGCAGACGTGGGCTTCATAAATAATGTGTATATCCCCATGGTGATAAACAATTGGCTTACGACGGGAGGCTATCCAGCTGACAGTGGAGATAGAAGTATTCAAAAGCGCATTGCGGGGGTAACTAATGCATTTGAACATGCTCGGACAATTCAAGAATCTGATGAAAAATTTAGGGTAGGTCCGACTCTAAAGTCAGTTTTATCACACCACTTGATTTTAACCTCGCTTCAGTTTGCACGAGGGCCTGAGATGGGAGCATTACACAAGGCGTTAACTGATCCAAAAGATGCATTTAATCAATACATACGCTCTTGTGGTGCGGCATTAAAATATATGACTAAAATACTTGAACCAGATGCAGATAATACTATCCCTGTATTACGGCATGACTTTTTTGTCCGAAAATCGGCTATGGTTGGTTCGGCTTAAGCTGAATTAAACCTTCTTGCTATCTCTGGTGAGATTTGAGTACACTGGGAGTATATGCAGTGGTGGGATTCAGCAACACTTCGGTTAAGTGTCGTGACTTTTGTGGCGATTGTTAATCTGTTGGTGGGGTTGGCTGTTTATCTGCGCAAACCCAAGGATTTGGTGTATCAAACGTTTGGTCTTTTGGCCTTCTTCTATTTTGCTTGGTGTGTGACACTTGGGCTGTATGAATTTCCGGTGATTTATGATTCGACGCTATGGGTGAAATGGGTGTTTGTGTTTGTTTGTCTTTTTTCAACCTGCACCCTTTTCTTTTCGTTTGTATTTCCCAAAAATATTACACCGATTGCTCATCGATTAGCAGTGTTGTGGAACTTGACATATTTAGGGATTTCTTGTTATTGGTTGTTTTATACTGACGTATTTATTGTGAGTACGGATCATCCTGTAGGGCAGCCTGTTGGGACGCAGATGGGAGTAATGTATCCTGTGTGGTCGCTATTAACCTGGACAGTGCTGGGGTGGGCAATTATTAATTTTTTGTATAAGCAAAATAAAGTACACGCGTATCAACGGCGACACTTAACATATCTGGGAATTGCGTTCGCGTGCTGGGGAATTGTTACCAACGTGTTGGATGTGATTATGCCTATTTTTTGGAACAACACTCACTTCTTTGCGTATAGTTCATTATCAAGTTTGTTTTTTACGGGTGTGGTAGCACTGATGATTTTGAGGCATAAATTTATGGATGTGGGAGTCAATATTTTACGGACTGTTGGATCGTTTGTTTTCAGCATGATTGTTATGACATTGTACATCGTAAGTCTTTATAAAATTGGAACTATTTTCCCGTCGAAATATCTATTATTATCTGCTGTTTTTGGTGGATTTGTGCTGATTTATACGGCAAGGTATGTGATGTGGGTCACCAACTTTGTCACTCGGTGGTTGTTTTACCATAGTTTGTATGACGTCGAAAATGTTGCTCATGAGATTGGCGAAATATGTCGATCTCAGCTGGATTTGGAGTCTTTAACAAATCAATTATTGGCTAAATTAAGAGTTAATCTGATGACAGAAGGTGCATGGATTGTGTTGGATGATGGGGATAGTCATCGTCAATTTGGTGATGGGATATTGCCTGGATTGGACACTTGTTCATGCAACACAATTCGTGAGCGAGTGGGGGATAAACAAGCTCTTTTTTATGATGATATTGTGGATGGTTCTCCCCTTAAAGAAGTGTTGTGGGCGTTGAACGCAGCAGTCTTGGTACCGTTGAGGACGGGGGACATTATTCATGGCATTCTGTTGATTGGACATCCTAAGTCTGGTTCGGGGTTAAGTAGTGATGACCGAAAATTGGCAAAAATGATTGCCTCGCCGATATCTGTGGCTGTTCAAAATTCTTTAGCTTATGAAACGATTGTTCAGTTTAATGAGCGACTGAGAAGTGAGGTGGCCGCTGCGACTCGTGACTTACGGTTGGCGAATGAACGATTGGAGGAGTTGAGTGATGCGAAAGATGATTTTATCAATGTGGCGACCCATGAATTGCGGAACCCGGTGGTGGGAATTAGAGGGTTTGCGGGAATGCTGAAAAAAGGTACGTATGGTGAGTTGCCCGAAAAAATGGTGGAGCCAGTGAAAATGATTTGGCAATGTAATGAGATGCTCGTCGAGTTGGTAGACGATCTGCTTAAGATTGCCCGTTCGGAAGTGAAAACGTTCCAGGTAAAGAAAGAAATGATAAATTTAACAGACATTGTTGATGATCGGGTCAAAGTGGTGACGCCCATGGCAAGTGATAAGGGTTTGACGATTGAGTATCACAAGATGCTGGTGCCGGTAATGGCGATGGCTGATGGACAGCGGGTGGGGGAGGTTGTGCATAATTTGTTATCGAACGCCGTCAAGTATTCTGAAACAGGAGCGGTGGTGGTGAGCGTGGATCAGAATCAGCAGGTGGCAACGGTGCGGGTGAAGGATCAGGGATATGGGATTTCTCCTGATGACCAGGAGAAGTTGTTTGGTCGATTTTTTCGAGCGCATGAGGGGATTGCTCATGGGGTGCCAGGGACTGGTTTGGGCTTGTTTATTGTCAAACAATACGTCGAGAAAATGGGTGGCACCATTGGCGTGGAGTCAGAGTTGGGGAAAGGGTCGACGTTTTGGTTTACGCTCCCAAAGGTTTAGAAGGCTGAGAGATAGCGTTTGACTGTGTCCAAGAAAGGATTTTGTGTCTCGTCGGGGTTGGTGACATCCAGCTTGGAGTAAATATCATTTACTTCTAGGGAATGGAGCGTTTGTTGGACACTTTCTGACACGTTGGCTGAGACCACAATAATAGGAATGCTGGCGAGATTGGGTTCTTGCTTGATCTTGCTAATGAGCTCAATGCCACTGATAAACGGCATGTTGATGTCAATGGTCATGAGATCGATGTGTTGTTCACGAACTGCAGTCATGGCTAATTCACCATCACTGGCTTCGAGAATGGTAAGGTCGGGGAAGGTGTGGGAGAGTTTGGCCTTGAATAGGCTGCGGATAAATGGCTCGTCATCGACGAGAAGGATTACTTTGGGCATATGGGTTGAGTATATAGGGATTGATTCAGGCGACGCAAGGGGAGAAGGGAATATAGAACTACTACTTAATTTATAGTAATTTACTTGAGACGTGGTAGGATGAGGGCATGGAAACAGGTTCAGAAGGTCTGACACCTGCGATAAACGAGTTCCCATTCGCCTCTTTTATTCAGTTTTCGCCGCGGCTACAGGATTATTTGATTGATCAAGGCCTGGCGACGGTGTACATCAATACTCCCAGTAGTCATACCAACTATATTACGGCTGATGGAGATCCAGCTCAGCGGAGTGTTTTGTGGATGAACTTGAAGGAGAAAATGGAGTCTTCTTCCGGAAAAGGGTATTTGGCATCCCAACTTTGTGTTCAGTTTCCGTCTGCCAAGACTCAAGAATTGGGGTCGATGGAGCAAACAGTCTTTTCTATCGTGTCAAATCGGTTTGTGGAACATAGCCAGCCACCATTGGATTCAGGTTCTCAGTTCATTCCCTACGAAAAGATCACTGAGGATTTAAAGGCGATTGTGGAGTGTTATTACAGCAATTTTTTACTGGAGTGTCCCGAGATTATGCAACAAGCTGATGTGATCGCGCAGCAGTTTTTGAAATTTTCGATAGAGGAATTAAGTGAGTTTAGTGACTTTTTGAGAAATGTTGATTTTCATACAAAGATTCATGTGATCCGGTCCATGATGATGACAGCTAATGTATTCCGATGGATGGATAAACACCCCGGAGACGAGGATGTGATCAAGGTATGGCAACAGCATCCTGACTTGGAAGAGGAAAAAGGAGAAATGATGGTGGGCTCACTAGTCCATGATGTGGGTAAGACCACTATTAGTCCCGAGATATTGAATTCACCGAATAAACTGACTCTCGAAGAACGAGTGATTGTGGAAACCCATCCGCAGGCGGGGGTGGATACGATTGAGCAGGCGACGGGACATCCGATGAAGAAGGGATTGGTATGGAATATGATTAAATATCATCATTATATGGCTAATGGGTATCCACTACTTGAAGCTGGTGATGTGGTGTTTGAGTGGACTAAACTATTTAACTTGATTGATATTTTGGAGGCTCGGACAGGTCAACGACCGTATCCTCGGGAATTTTCTACCGTACCGGACATTTTAATGTATATGAAAAAGACATATGTGGATGATTCGGAAGAAAATCGGGCTAAACCTGCAGATCGGCGATTGGACCCCGCTCACTTTGCGGTGTTTGTGAAGAGTTTGATGCGGTTGGCTCCGAGTGAGGCGAAAGAAACGATGACGGGATAGTGATATCGGTCTTATCCATGGTGAATTCTATATCAAGATAATTCTTATCTACATCATCATCAACCAGGCCAGTTTCTTGATAGCCAGCTCGGATGAAAACGTTTGCTGAAGCGAAGTTATCTTCACGCGCGTCTCCGAAAAGTGTGTCATAGCCCAATTCCCCAAACGCGATTTCCGTGAGTGCTTCAACTGCTTGGGTCATATACCCATGTCCCTGGAATTCTTTTCCAAGGTAATAACCAATTTTGCCTCGCTTTGGGTTGTTGTCGTTGGGGTTGAGGTTGATACTGCCAACTAATTGACCGAGACCGTTTCGGATAGCGTAACGTTGTTTGCATGGTTGTTTTGGGTTGGTAATACTTTCAACTACAGATTCATAGGTGGGGTATTTGATTGCTGTCGTCTCACCATGTTGGGATAAATGATCCCGATTGCGGTCGATAAGCTCAAAAATTTCACGGGCATTGGTAAGGGAGAAAAGCTCGAGGGTGATTTGTCGTTGCAGTTTTTCTTCAGTGAAACGTTTGGCTACAAAAAGGTTTGCTTCGTCTTTGCGTTGATCGAAAGCAAGCATGCTCAATGAATTTGAACAGTTTTCTATCATTAGAACGGGATTATACGCGGGAGGAAGGAGTTGTCAATTTTTACAGTGACATGCCACGTTCATGTAAACTGAACGTGGCAGGGTCGGTGGAATTAGGTTTGTGAGTATTTTCCGATTACTAGGTTCATTTTCTCATTAACCAGGTGTGGTTGTTATTCTTGACAAGACGGGATCATGACCTGAGGTTATAATAACAGCATGTCATATTCTCATGAGCGAGTGCCATCTATTACCGATATGGCAGAGGAGCACAAAGGTTCTAAAGAGAAAGTCTTTCGGGATCGTATTGAAGTTATCCAGTCTGCAAGGTCATGGATGCTTCGAGCTTTGCTGAATGCGTATCAACAAGACGAGAATAAGATAGTTCAAAAGGGCGTACAGGAACTGGCATATTTTTTAGCTAATGGAGCGTGGCCTGTTTCATTAAGCACGGTAATACATACCAGTGAAGGAGATGTTAGTGTTGGTGTTCGCCGAGTTTCAGGAAAGCGAGAAGGTGCTGTGGAGCGTTTGGGTAGTAATTTGGTGCCAGTAAATATGATGGTAAAAGACGGTGAAGGACGTGATTGGATGATTGGAAACTTGGTTGGCAGAGAGGACATTGATACTCATTCAGGCATCTTTGCTTGTCAGTTGGATGAGATAGGCAATCTGATTTTTGTGGACGGAAAGGTCCCATATCGTGGAGTAGATGAAGTTATGAGTATGAGTGAGATACCAGTAAATGGCATATTTCAGTACATGGCAGAGCAAAACAGTCGTGCGTCAGAACAGGAATTTGTTGAGGGTTTGAGAAGGAATTCGGCAAGTCTTTGATATGTTTGCAGGTCGAGTACCATTCGGTACCCGACTGGCCAGGTGCTGCATGGCACTTGGCAGGGTCGGAAGGAATCGAACCTTCGTCAAGGGTTTTGGAGACCCCTATTCTACCGCTGAACTACGACCCTACGTAATACCGGCAAATTGTAACAGATAGTTAAACCTACTTCCAGGTGAAAGAAGCTGCAATCGTATCGAGGACTTCCAGGTGAGATGGGGTGGGGTCGTCAACAAAGAGGGTGACACCACCATCCGTCGTGTTAGGTTGGGGGAAAATATACACCCAATCATGAAGAACGTCTTTTTTACCAATATCTTTGTCCCGTTTGACTAAATATCCTTTGGTGCTGGCGGTGTTGGTGAAGGGGCGGACGGCGGTGTTGGTGCAGTGAATGCCTGGTCCCATGGGGCCATCGGCCGCACACCAATGATCATGCTTGAGGAGGTATTCAGGAGTAAGGGCCTGGGTGAAGTTGTCATCTTTGATAATAAAGGTGAGTTTTCGGATTGTGGCCGCATCATCAAAGGTCTCCACAACTGCATTGGCGGGGTAATTGAATTGGTAGTTTAACGTGGGATTGACGTAAACGCTGGTTTGGTAGGTGGGGGTGGCAGCAGGGAGGGCTTCGAAGGGTGGTGGGGTCCCGCCGTCAACTAAAGTAGACGGGCGGGCAAGGGCGTAGGGTTGAAGTAGGTTGGTGAAAAACAGGCCAATTGCGGCCAACACTTTGGCAATGATGTTCATGAGATTAGTATAACGCGGATGCTTGAAAAATGGTGATATATATCCTATAATCCGCACACTTGAAATGACCAGGGAACAATTGCTGTTTTTTGGCCGTTTTTGAGGTTCTTTAACAACACATTCATAGATTTTTTTCTTCTTTGATTTTTTATGGCTGTTTCCAGCAGACAGGTGAGTAGTACTAGTCGGTTGTCTTTTGGAAATAATCAAATAGAGATCAAAAGGAGAGGATAAGATGATGACGTATTTTAAACAGTTTGAAAACAGTAACATAGATATTTCGCGCTTCTCGTATATTGATGAAAAAGACAGAAGTGGGGAAGAACAGCGGCTTTGGTTGAAGAAGAATATTCTGAGGCAGGAGGAAATGAAGCAAGGCTATATTAATGTGCGCGCTTTATTATCCCGCCTTAAGAAGTTTGGATTAACCGTGAGTCGCTATTCTAAAGTGCGAAAAGTTGATGATGCTGACTGTCAAGGAGAGTTGTTTACAATTATTCCGATTGATGCAGTGTAGTCAAGGGGATCGTGTTTTTAGCACATATTTACACCACCGAAAACCAAACTTTAAATTCTGGGAGAAGACGATGGATACGGGAGTTCGTACGATTGTTACATTTGCAATTTTTGCTGTGGGGTATATTTGT
>Ga0066603_10001366_pt1 | contig 16062 bp, 14 predicted proteins | sample Higcelweek8metaG_FD_59482 | JGI IMG/M metagenome (GOLD analysis project Ga0066603, IMG submission 59482) | Freshwater pond sediment microbial communities from the University of Edinburgh, under environmental carbon perturbations - High... | ecosystem: Environmental > Aquatic > Freshwater > Pond...
TAATAGACATACCGTCACTGTTTAATTTCATCGTCCTGAACTTATGGCAGAAGAACTCAGTCTCACCCTTACCGACACGCCTGCCGGAATAAAGAACAGGCCCTTTTGAAGTCAGCTTGACAGCTATAGCGACAACTATAAGCAGAGGAGACAGAAAAACAAGCCCGACGACCGACCAGAATATATCGAAGATCCTTTTACACATTTACAGCTCTTTTACATAAATATTTGATATCTGACCTTTATGTAGCTCAAGTTTCTCTTTTACGGCAAATCCGTTCTTAAGATAAAATTTATTGGCTGAAACAAGATTATCCCCGGCTATCACTTTATATTTTTTCACATTCTTTGCTTTCAGATCATTCTCAAGCGCGGCAAGCAGCTCTGAACCGATACCTTTAGCCTGAATATCTTTAGAGATCACAATAGACAGCAGTTCAGGCATAATTTCCTCTGACTTCCTCTCCCCTTTCCCTGTTTTGAACGGGATCAAAAATGATTCAAGGCTCCTCTTTATGAACGATAGACTGAAAATCTTTTTAAAAAATAACGGTATCAGACTAAGAACATTCTTACGCACGATCTTCTTGTATAAAGCTTTAGAATCGGTTGAGCAGGTAATAAAACCGCGCACAAGGTCATCCTGAACATAAACAAAACAGCTGCCGTCTTCGATAATAATACAGTACATCTTAGCAAGCAGATCGGTCTTTAAAGAACTTAAAAATCCCGAAGGAATTCCTTCTTTATGAAGTAAAGCAACAGCTTTTGAATCGTATTTATCGGCTTTTCTGAGCATGGTTTTAATTTAAAACTTTTACAGTAAAATTACAAGATATTATTGATATTTTAAGTTGCTTATTTGCGCATAATTTTTTAATTTTAATATCTTAATGAAGATAACAGAACTGATGTAATTGGTGAACAAAAAAAAAATGAAAAAAATTCTCTTTCTTACTTTAGTGGGATTTGAAAACATAGAAGATCGCGGGATCTATTACGACCTTGTAAAGACTTTGTCGGAAACCTGCGAAGTTTTTGTAGTCACCCCAAGAGAAAAGAGAACCAATCTCGAAACTGAATTGGATGAATATAAAAATATCAAAGTTCTAAAAGTAAAGACAGGCAATGTAACGCAGTGCAAAAGCCTGCTCGAAAAAGGGTTATCTACGCTTATGATAGAGCGGCAGTACATGAAAGCGATAAATAAATATTTTACCGGAGTGCGATTCGATCTTATCCTCTACTCTACACCGCCGATCACATTTACGAATATTATAAGGAAGTATAAAAAAACTCACAATTCAAAAACATACCTCATGCTCAAAGATATCTTTCCGCAGAATGCCGTTGACATCGGTCTTATAAAAAAGAACGGATTTCTCCACAAATACTTCAGAAAAAAAGAAAATATCCTTTACAAAATATCAGATCACATAGGCTGCATGTCACAGGGTAATGTAAACTATATTCTAAAGCATAATCCCTGGCTCGACAAAAATAAAGTTGAAGTATTCCCCAATGTAATAATACCCATAGAGAAAAAAGACAGAAAAACTAAAGACATTTCTGTTCTTGATGCATATAAAATACCGCACGATTCAGTAATATTCATCTACGGCGGCAACCTCGGAAAACCTCAGGGTATAGATTACCTGATCGAGGTAATCGACAACTTCTACAAAGTTGAAAAAGGATTTCTGCTGATAGTCGGAGCAGGAACAGAGTACCAGAGAATAAAAGATCACATAGATGCAAACAAGCCTAAAAATATAGCTTTATATCCTACTCTACCCAAGAAAGAATATGACCTGCTCCTCGATCAGGCTGATGTAGGTATGATCTTTTTAGATAAAAGATTCACAATTCCGAATTTCCCGTCGAGGCTTACAGCCTATATGGAAAACTCCATGCCTGTCCTGGCTGCAACAGATAAAGTTACAGACATAAAAGATGTTTTACTCGATTCGCAGAGCGGATTATGGACAGAAAGCGGTGATATAAATAGCTTTATTGCAAATGCAAATAAACTGACAAATGACGAACAATTGAGAAGAAATTTGGGTACAAATGCGAGAAAGTATCTTGAAGAAAATTATGATGCAAGGAAAAAAGTGTTTATATTGGTAGATAAGTTATGAACATAATGGTTTTTAATGTTGCTGCTGAGAACAGAGGCGCACTATCAGTACTGAATGATTTTTTTGAAGAATTCAAAAAAGATGCTACCAATAATTATTTTATTGTTCTTAGCCTACCAGAATTGGCCGAATTTAAAAACATCAAAGTTCTAAAATACCCATGGATAAAGAAGAGTTGGCTGCATCGTTTGTATTTTGACTATTTCGTGGCTGGTAAAATAGTCAAAGCTAATAATATTGACGAAGTTTTTTCAATGCAGAATATAATCATACCTCGTGTTACAGTTAATCAGAAGCTTTATTTACATCAATCACTACCATTTGTTGATATCAAGTTCAGCTTGTTCAACCACCCTATTTTGTGGGTTTATCAAAATCTTGTAGGCCAATTAATTTATAGGTCGGTCCGTAATGCAAACGAAGTGATAGTACAAACCAAATGGATGAAAAAAGCATGCATTGAAAAATTAAATATAAAAAATACTGATAAAATTATTGTAAAAAATCCTAAAATTGAATTGAGCGTAGAGAAAATATTTGATCAAAAAATAGAAAATCTGACCACTTTCTTTTATCCCGCAAGTGGCCTTACTTTTAAAAATCATAAGATTATTGTTAATGCATGCAAGATTTTAAAAGAAAAGAAAATAAAAATTTCTAAAATAATCTTTACTTTGTCAGGCAATGAAAATAAACTAATTTCAAATTTGCATAATGAAGTTGAAAAAAAACAATTGCCTATAGAATTTATTGGATTAATCACAAGGAGTCAAGTTTTCAATTATTATTCAAAGTCTGTTTTAATATTCCCATCATACATTGAATCATTTCCTCTACCATTGCTTGAAGCAAAGCTACATAAATGTATTATATTAGCTTCAGATTGCCCTTTCTCACATGAAATCCTTGATGAGTATGAAAATGCTTACTTTTTTAATCCTTTTGATCCTGCAATGTTATTCTCTTTAATTGAAAAAATAACAGCAGGGACAATTAGTTATAAAGATATTTCAAGTTCAAATGAAACTGGATACATTAAATGAAAATTTTATATTTCGGAACCGTGCGAAATTTCGAGGAATTTGAAAAAATCATAAAAATCAGCAGAAGAAAAGTCTCATCAGCTCCGCAGGTATTCGAAAACATGTTAATGAAAGGATTTGCAGACTTGGACAACATCGATATCCAAGTTAGCACTTTCCCTTCTATTTCCACCTACCCTGGGAGTCCAAGATTATTTTGGTCTTCAAAAAAAGAGAGAATTAATGATAGAATCAGCACAACATTGATACCCTCAATAAATATACCATTTATCAAACAGACTTTATTTTCATTTTTTTCAAAGATAGTATTGAGAAAATGGTTGAAAGAAAATATCAAAACAGTAAATAAAGCCGTAATAATTTATTCGATCTACGAACCAATTGCTAAAAACATAATAAATTTATGTGAAAAATATCATTGTAAATGTTTTGCTATAGTGCCAGATTTACCTATAGATTATTATTCAAAAACAGAAATGAAAGGCCTTACAAAATTTTTCTATAATCAATATGTAAAGAAAGGAGTAAGTATCCAAAATAAGTTTTCCGGTTATATTTATTTCACTGAGCAAATGAAATTTGAAATAAATCCAAGTGCACCTTATATTGTTTTAGAAGGAATTGCAGACAACGAAATATTCAACGATTATATAACTACAAAGAAATACAATCCAAAAGCAATTATGTATGCCGGCACATTGGACAAAATTTACGGAATAAATATTCTCATTGAGGCATTTATGCAAATAGACGGTAATTATGAATTATGGATTTGTGGTTCTGGAAATTTCGAAAAAGAGATTCAAAACTATGCACAAAAAGACAATAGAATTAAATATCTAGGTCGAGTAGAAAGAAATCGAGTCTTAAAGTACGAAAAACAGGCATCTTTATTAGTAAATGTGAGAGATAACAAACCTGAGTATACAAAATTTTCTTTTCCCTCAAAAACTTTGGAGTATATGGCAAGCGGAACACCTTTATTGTCCTCTAATCTATCCGGCATACCAAAAGAATACTTCAAATATATTTATTGTATTGAAAATATTACTGTAGAAAATTTAAAGCTAACACTGTCTCAAATCATGGCTTATACAGCAAATTCTTTAGAAGAAAAGGGAAAACAAGCCGCAGATTTTGTGTTAAAAAATAAATCATCCAAATCACAAGCAGCTTTAATAGAAAATTTCATTATTGGACAATTAAAACATGAAAAAACTCTTACAGATTAATGTTGTGAGCGATATCGGCAGCACAGGTAGGATTACCCAACAACTTTTAAGATATGCTGAGAAAAATGGTTTTGTACCATACATGGCTTATGGTTTCGGAAACTCTACTTTCAAAAACAATTTTAAAATAAGTAGCAGTTGGTATTCTCTTCATATACATGGCTTTTTTGGAAGAAAAATGGGATTAGAAGGTTATTTTTCTTGTTTTGACACATGGCGATTGATTCGTTGGATAAAAAGTATTGATCCTGATATTATACATCTACATAATCTTCATGGGTCTTACCTGAATTTTAAATTGCTTTTCAAATATTTAAAAGAAAGCAACAAAAGTGTGATTTGGACTTTGCACGATTGTTGGGCGTTTACTGGCGGTTGTATGCACTTCACTTTTAACAACTGTTTTAATTGGCAAACCAACTGCTATAAATGTAATTTCCTAAAAACTATTTACAAAGGAAATATTTATGGCAATACTGCAAAAGTGCTTATAGACAAGCAAAAGGCATTTTGTGGTTTACCCAATATGCAAATATTTGCAGTATCAGATTGGTTGTCTAGCGTAGCAAATCAATCTATTTTGAAAGAATACAATGTTCAAACAATTTATAATGGAATTGATACGGATGTGTTTATAAATAATGATAACGATTTGAAAAGGCAATTAGGAATTGAAGACAAATTTATGATTCTGGGCATTGCTAACATCTGGTGTAGCCGTAAAGGTTTAAAAGAATTTTTGAAGTTATCGGATGTACTCGGTGAAGATTTTGCCATTGTTTTAGTTGGCCTTTCTAACTCACAGAGAAATGAGTTACCTAAAAACATCATCGGACTTTTGGGTACGAATGATCAAAAAATATTGGCTGAATTTTATTCAACAGCCGATGTGTTTATTAATTTTTCAACAGAAGAAACATTTGGCCTTACAGTTGCGGAAAGTTTATCCTGTGGTACACCTGCAATCGTTATGAATTCCACTGCCTGTCCTGAACTTATTGACAAACAAACAGGAAAAGTAGTAACAAGCGGAGATTTCGAAGGAATTATAGATTCTTTAAAAGAAATCAAAGCAAACGGGAAAAAATACTATTCCGGACATTGTAGAAAACGAATCGAAGAGAAATTTTCTTTGAAAAAAATGTCAATTAACTACCTTGAAAAATGGTTTAAATAAAAATTATGCTGATACAACTAGGAATATGAGAAAGGAGCGATCTATTATAGATTCAATTTTAAATACATTAACAATAATAATTTTGATAAAATCAACTATGGGGGTTACAGCTCTAATTCCAAAGTATACAATTCCAATCCAATGTGCACTATTTGCTGTTTGGTTCATTATTGCTTGTATTAATAATAGCAAATATTTTTCAAAAGCTATAAGATTAACATATCCAATGATTGTATTTTTACTGATAAATTTATCAATTGAGTTTTTTGCACATGGGATAATCTCGGCATATATGTACAATTTTATTTTATTAGAAATGCTCTCATGCATCTATGTCTATTATGATGATGATAGATTTTATGATTTCAAGAAAACATTTCTTATTGTTTTCTGGATAGAATTTATAATAATTTCGATATCCTCGCTTTATTTATTATATGATAATCCATACTTTATAAGAGATATTGGTAGCGGTAATAGTAATGAAATCGAGTTTTACAGTGGTAAAATTTATGCAAATTTCACTTATTTGTACGGTCTTACTTTTTATTCTGTTTATATTTTTTTTATTTTGAAATATCTAAAATTTAATAAAAAATATTTGATCATTGGTAGTTTATTACTGGCATTATTTCTAGTTATATCTGCAAATTTTTTTATTGCATCTTTATCAGCTATTTTATTATCAATATTTTTTTTGTTGGTTTACAAAAAAGGCAAATTTAATTTAGTTAAAATAATGATTATTTTTTTTGCATTATTTTTGTTAAGACCAATTATAGCCGATGCTTTTATGTTTCTTTCTGAAAATTTACAATCTAATGCACTTATAGCAGAGAAATGTAATGATGTTTCTGGATTTTTGCGTAATGATGGCTCATCATCTCAAACTGATTTTAGATTTTTATTATATTTTGGATCAATAAGTGTATTTCTTGAACATCCTTTGATTGGTGTATATAGTTTAAACACTACATCAAGTTATATAATTGGAGGTCATTCAGCGTTTTTTGATTTCTTGGCTTATTTTGGGTTAATTAGAGCTTTGCCTTTTTTTGTTTTTTTGTACATGATTTTAAAAAGAATATATATAAATGCAGATCAAAAATGCAAATATGCAACATTAGTCGGCTTTTTTGTATTTTCCATTCTGCAGACATTAAATCCTTTGTATTATGTAACAGTCTGGTTTTTTCTCATTATTATTTTACCTTTTTCAAACAATGTTTTCATTGAAGCTAACAATAGATATAATTTAAACAAAGTATCATTAAATGAATTTCAAATAGATTAAGTAAATTAATGGTTATTTATGAAAAAACTTCTTCTAGTTAGTTTTTTTAACTCAAGCAATATCGGCGATAAACTTATTTCTCAGCAGTTGTATGAAATGCTCTCGCATTCATTTGTAGTAAAATGCATCGATTTTTCTTCTGTAGATGTAAATTTACAATCCGCAAATTTGTATCCTAAAAAAGAAATAAAAAAAATCGGAATTTTAAAGAAAATTCTATTACCCTGGTATATATTTTTTTTAAACTCTAAGTGCGAATGGAAGTTAAGATATCTTAACTATCTAAAAGAAACAGATTTTGTTTGTCTTGGAGGTGGTAATATGTTAATGGATTTAGGTTTGTTTCCAAATTATACCTATAAATGCAAGAAAATGATGCAATATGCTAAAGAAAAAAATAAATTTACTGCCTTCATTTCTATAGGAGTGGCACCTTTCAACGGTTTTTTTCAAAAACAAAACGCTAAAGAAGCTTTGTACTATACTGACTACATAAGCGTAAGAGATATTTATTCTTTGAATACAATAAAATCCCTCGATTATAATAAAAACTGTTTCTTAAGCCCGGATCCGGCATTCTTATTAAAAAAAATATTAAATACAGATATCCGAAAAAAGGTTGCAATTAATGTTTTCTTCGGGCATGGTAAAGAAAAAAAATTAAAAAAAATTGAAGATGGCTTTGTTAGTATATTAAATAAAATTACGAGTTCACTGCCAGAGTATGTAATTGCATTATATTCATCCGAAATAAATGACTACGATAATATTTATAAAGTTTACTCTCGTTTGGATTCAGTAGAAAATATCTATATACATAAAATAAATAACCTAGAAGACATACTTCAATTATACGGAAATTCCCAATTGGCAATAATCACAAGAATGCACTCAGGAATTATTGCTTTTACTCAACACCTCCCAATTATTATTTTAGGTTGGCAGAAGAAAATGAAAGGTTTTGCAGAATTGTGCAATCTTGAAGATAAATATTTTGACATTTCTGACTTGTATTATAATCCAAACAGAATTACAGATTCTTTTGAAATAACAATAAATAATCTCGAAACCGAAAGAGAGCATAACAAACAAAGATTAATACATATTCAAGATAATATAAAACAAGGTTTAAAATTTTTTACAGACTTACACGGAGGTAATTAGTGACTAATGCGCCTGTAGCACTCATTTTTTTTAATCGTCCTGAAACATTGAAGCTAGTGTTTGAGAGTATAAAGAAGGTCAAACCAAATAAGTTGTTTCTAATTCAAGATGGCCCAAGAAATAATTCGGATATTGAAAAAATTAATCAATGCCGGAATATTGTTGAAGAAATTGACTGGGAGTGTGATGTAAAAAAGAATTACGCAGAAAAAAATTTAGGTTGTGGCCTTAGACCGTCTTCAGGTATTTCTTGGGCATTTGAACAAACTGATAAACTAATTATTCTTGAAGATGACTGCATAGCTGATAAAAGCTTTTTCATTTATTGCGATGAACTTTTAGAAAAATATAAAAACGATGAAAGAATTTGCTATATCAGTGGGTTGAACCATTTCGAGACATGGGACTGTGGCGAAAGCAGTTATTGTTTTACAAAATCTGGGGCTATCTGGGGCTGGGCTACATGGAAGAGAGCCTGGGACATGTATGATTATTTTGCTGGACTAGTAAAAGATAAGTTCTTCATAAGAAAGCTAAAGTTTCATTTTAATAGCGTTGTGGCTTTTGAGAAAAGAATAAATGCATGGGAAAGAGCTTATAATAGCAAATTAAACGGAGAAAAACTTTCATATTGGGACTATCAATGGGGATTAGTTAAATATACCCAAGGTAGCCTAGTAATCGTACCAAAAGTTAATTTAATTAGAAATATTGGGGTGGGTGATCAATCTACTCACGCGAAAAGCATGAAATTAAAGTTTGTTCGTTTCAAGAATTTCATTGATATTCCAGTTCATGAATTAAAATTACCATTGAAACATCCGAGCCATTGTTTATGCGACTTGGAATATGACGCCTTAGTGTCTAAATGCTCTGACACAAAACTATATTTACGAAAACTTAGAAATTTAATAAAAATTATTGTGAATAAATGAAAAATATTTTGATTTTAAATGGACTTTTCTTTCCATCTCCTTCTAGTAATGGGATTTGTGCTTACAAGCTTGCTCAAGAGCTGAGAAATAGAGGATGCAATGTTACATTTGTAGCCGATCAGTTGTCTGAAAGTATTAAATGGATATATGATGATTTTGAAGTCTATGGAGTAAGACCTTCCGGTTATTTAAACCTGCAAAAGGAAATTGAAGAAAGTAATGGTTTGAAAAAGAAATTTTTAGAGATAAAGTATAAATACTGGGTAAAATTAGATTTGGGATTCAATATTTTTAAGTTTAGATTCCCAAAAAAAAGAGTTAATGACTTTTTTATTGTTTCAAAACAAATAATAGAAGCAAAAAAAATTGATACTATAATTGCGATTTCTAGGCCCCATGAAACATTAAAAACAGCTTTAAAGTTAAAAGAAATATACTCGAATATGAAACTGATTGCATATTTTTGTGATGTGCTCAACGATAATTCTTTCTCTTCTAAAATAAGACAAAAGATATACAAATATGGAGAAGGAATACTTTATAATCAACTATTTGATAACTTCTATTCAGTCCTGCTCCCTCAAAATTATAAGATTATCTTTGCTTTGGAATACCCATTCTTAGCAAATAGAGCTAAGTATTTTTTATTCCCTTTGTATGACTCTGATATTAGTTTGAAATTCAAAAATATCACGAATAAAAAAGAAATATTGGTCCAATCAAAAATCAATATTGCTTTCGCAGGTGGTTTACCAAAAGATATACGACCCCCTGATGTTCTTAATATTTTATGTAAAATCGTCGATATGAATTCAAATATAATTATTCACTTTTATTCAAAAGGGTACGAAGACGAACTACAAAAATATAAATTAACTTTAAATGACAATTTGATCTTGCACGGAATTGTAGCAAAAAAAGAACTCGAAGAAATTCTATTCAATTCCAGCATTTTATTAAACATTTCAAATAAAATTTCTTCGCATGTTCCAAGTAAAATATTTGAATATTTCGCTTATGCCAAACCTATAATTAATTATCAATTTATTCCTAATGATCCTGCAACAGAATTTTTAAATAAATATCCTCTGTTTTACAATATAAAAAGTTATGAATCAGTCAATATTGAAGAGCTGCTTAATTTCATTGAAAACTCACCACTAGAAAAAATTGATAAATCATTACTAGATAAAACATTTTACATGAGCACACCGAAAGCGAATTTAGACCTTTTTTGGGATAAAGAGAAAATAACTAAAGACATTAGTAATCAAAGGAGTTCGAAATAAGTAAATTTAAAAACATAATTTCTCTTGGTTTTTTTTGCAGTGTATCATCCGAACTTGAAAAATATGGATTAAGAAATCATAGTTACCCTTTTGACTGGGTAATAACAGAAGATTTCCAAAAGGTTATTGAATTGATACAAAACAATTTCTGTGATTTATTTGATAATAACAGTTTTTACCAATGCCGACAATACAGATTTGTTTATCGCAATATCAAATATAATTTCGATTTCTACCATGAATTTGAGGCCCGAAATAGTTTCAACTCCCAAATAAGAAAAGTTGAGCAAAAATATCAAAGAAGAATTATTAGATTCTACCAAGCTATAAAATCACCTACTTTGTTCATCAGGTACATTTCTTCTCAAAATGAATGTGATTATATAAGCTTTAATTCCGAAAAAATCAGAAATCTCCTGAAATCATTTAATATCAACAATGAAATAATATTTGTTTGTAATGAGAATTACGATGAAAAAGGCTTAAATATTTTCAAAGTAAAAAAGGACGAAAACGACAGAGTAGCACGGAAATTTATTGATCAAAACAACAGGTTGAAAGAATATTTGTTGTCAGGCATTTTTGATGAAGAAATAAGAAAGACCAATTTAAAGATTTATTCTTTGAAGCAAAGAGAAAAAGAAAAAAAGAAAAAACAAATTATCCTGTTGTTTCAGAAAATATTAAGGTTCATCCATAATCCGTTAAGATCTGAATATTTGCATAAAAGTGTATATGATCATGTTAATATTAAAAATTAAATATTTAAGGTGGATTTATGAATTTTAGTATCCCAGTAGTTTTAATTATATTCAAAAGAACAGAGAAATCTCTGCAAATATTGAACAGAATATCCGAAGTGAAACCAATGAAATTATACATAATATCAGATGGCGGTAGAAATGAGGAAGAATGGACACATGTAAAGGAATGCAGAAAAAAAATAGAAGAAGCTATCAATTGGGATTGTGAAGTAATAAAAAATTATGCTGATGCAAACAAAGGCTGTTTTGACAGAATCGGTCTCGGAGCTTTATGGGTTTTTGAAAGAGAAAAAAATGCTATCTTTTTAGAGGATGACAATCTTCCTCAAATATCATTCTTTCATTTTTGTAAAGAAATGCTTGATCGATATAAGGACAATGATAATGTACTTTGGGTTTGTGGAACTAATTATTTGGGTCAATACGAACCTGAACATGATGCAGATTACTTATTTACACAAAACATGTTGCCTTGCGGATGGGCGTCCTGGTCAAATAAATTTACAAAATACTATGATAAAGATTTCAGTTTATTCAATGAAGCTAATTTAAGAAAAATAAAAAAGACTTATAAGCTCAAACAACTATACAAGTATGATTTGATGAACTGGAAAATCGAAATTGAACACCCTAAAACTCTCGGGAGATATATTTCTTGGGATTATCAAATGGGATTTTCAATAAGAGTGCACAACAAATTAGGTATAGTTCCTAAATTCAACCAAATTCAAAACATTGGTGTTGATGGATTTTCTGTACATGGTGGTAGCAGTATGGAAAATATTATGACAGAGCGCTTTTGTGGTATGAGTTCTTATCCTCTTGATTTCCCTCTTAAGCATCCGAAAGATATCAGAATTGAAAAGCGGTTTGAAAAACTGATAGGAAACATTATACTCCCACCATATACAACTTTGAAACATAGAATAAAAGAGAACATTGTTAGCACAATTAAAAAAATATTTCGGATTCCAAAAGATGTTAGAATTAAAGATTATTTTATAAAGAAAAAGGCTGAATAATGAGAGTTAATTAATGAGAAATCGCGAACTCGCTATAAATTTGTTTGCTAGCATTTTGTCTGTTACAGTCAGTTTTGCAATAAGCTTTTTTATTTCACCTTATTTAGTTGCTAAAATTGGTGCAGAAGCTTATGGATTTTCATCTTTAGCTACAAATTTTATAAGTTATGCTTCTTTAATCACTATCGCATTAAACTCAATGGCATCAAGATATATTTCTGTAGAAATCCATAAAGGCAATCTCGAAAAAGCGAATATATATTTCAACTCAAATATTATAGCTAACGCTATAATATCTGTCTTATTTATAATTGTTTCCGTCCCTTTGATCATAAACCTGGAAAAAATGATAAATGTATCTCCAGAAATTGAAATAGATGTTAAAATGCTTTTTGCACTTTTTTTCTTAAGCTTTATTCTATCCATTGTTACAAATGCATGGGGGTGTAGTTATTTTGTTAAAAATAAGCTATATTTTTCAAATATACGCTTGATTGAAACAAGTATTTTTCGGTGTGCGGGATTGTTTTTTTTATTCTTCTTTTTTAGTCCAAAAATAATGTTTTTTGGAATTGTGACAGTGATTTCATCTTTATATGTAATCCTTTTTAATTTTTATTATTTCTATAAGCTAGTCCCCGAATTGAAATTCAATTCAAACAGATTTGATTTTAAGGCTGTAAAAGAGCTATTCTCTTCAGGAATCTGGAATTCTGCAAACCAGCTTGGTACAATATTAAACCAGGGACTTGATTTACTTATTTGCAATATCTTTATAAATGGTCCGGCAATGGGGGTCTTAGCTATATCAAAAACTATACCGTCAATGATCCAAACTATCTTATCGACAATTGTAACTATATTTACCCCAGCTACAACCATACAGTATGCAAAGAACAGTAAAGAGGGTATGATCGAAGTATTAAACAAATCAATAAAAACAATGGGATTAATTGCAAATTTACCGGTTGGTTTATTTGTAGCATTCGGATACAGTTTTTTTAAATTATGGCAGCCTACTCAGGATGCTAAATTGTTGTATATTCTTTCAGTATTGTCAATTCTAGCAACAATGTTTGCAACCAGTACTGCTGGTGTGTATAATATTTTTATAGCTTATAATAAGCTAAAACTCGTTTCAATTGTACATATAATTTCAGGATTACTAACTACACTTTTAGTTCTATTTTTTTTACAAATAACAGATTGGGGAATATACACTATTGCAGGTGTCAGTTCAACTATAAGTATTTTTAAAGTATTCGGGTTTGTTTTTCCTTATGCCGCAAGATGCATAAATGAAAAATGGTATTATTTTTATTATCCGTCACTGCGTTCATTTTTTTCTATTCTAATTACAATTTTGATAGGTTATGCCATTCAGTTATTTGTGTCTATTGATAGTTGGGCATTATTATTCCTGTTTGTAGGATTAGCAGGATCGCTGGTTTTTGTATTTAATATTTATATTATTCTGAATAGGACAGATAGAGATAGGGTACTGAGTGCTATAATTACAAAAATTAGGAAAATAGGAAAAATATAGAAAGGAAGTTTTATTATGAAATCAGTAGGTCTATTTACTTGTTTTTTAGATAATTGCGGTGCATGCTTGCAGGCATATGCTTTGCAAAACACAATAAAAGATATGGGTTACAATTGTGAAATCGTAAAATTTACAGAGCCTTATGGTTATAATAAATTGTTCAAAAACAAGTTTTACAGAATAAAATACTTGACATTGAGCTATGTAAAATCTGCATTGAAGCTTGATTTTACAAGACGACGCTTTTTTTTTGATGACAGAAGAATTGCTTTTGATGAATTTAGAACTAAGAATTTGTTATTCAGCGAAAAGGAATATAATACTTTCTCTTCACTTAATGTTATTCCTTTAAAGTATGATGGTTATGTTTGCGGAAGCGATCAAATTTGGAATCCTCTTTTTTATAAACGCAATAATCCTGCATATTTTTTAGAAGCAGCTCCTCCTCAGAAAAAAAGAATTGCTTATGCACCCAGTATCGGTCTTAGCAATTTTCCAAAAGAATATTCTGCAGAATTCAAGCAGCTTGTTTCTAAATTTGATTATTTATCAGTTCGTGAACTTGAGGGAAAAAATATAATAAAAGATATAGCTAATCTCGATTGCCGAGTAGTTCTAGATCCAACCATGCTGTATGATTCCGACAAATGGGATAAACTGACAAAACCGGTAAAACTGAAGAAACCGTTCATCTTTTGCTATATTTTTGGTAAACAGAATTTTTCTTGGGAGTTTGTTGATTACATCAAGAATAAAACAGGGCTGGAAGTAGTATGTATGCCTTTTTTTGATGATGATTTTTCTCGCAGCTATAGGATGATTTCAAAATGCGGACCTTCAGAATTTTTGTGGCTAACCAAAAATGCAGAACTTGTTCTCACTGATAGTTTTCATGCAACTGTATTTTCAATAATTTTTGAAACTCCATTCTACACAATGCTTCGTAATTCCGATAATGAGAAATTAAACATGAATTCTCGAATTTTTAATATATTAAGTAATTTAGGGTTGGAAAACAGGCTGATTTCTGAAAAGGTTGCTTATACTAAAGAAATTGACTGCGTGGTCGATTTTACTTTACCTAAAGAGAAATTAGAACAGCTTAGAACGGAAAGTAAAGAATATCTAAGAAACGCTCTCGGATCAGTTTAATTGAAACAGAGGCTGATATTATGAACATTTGTGAAATAAATGATTGTACTGGTTGCGGAACATGCACTCAGGTATGCCCAGCCAGCTGTATTGAAATGATATACAATGACGAAGGGTTTTTATATCCGAAAGTATCAGACAAATGTATTTTATGCGGTGCCTGCAGGGAAGTATGCCCTATTAACAATCCTGTTGAATTAAATGATATAAAGGATGTTTATACAGGATATACAAAAGATGAAAAAATTTTATTATCAAGTACTTCAGGCGGAATATTTACAGAATTGTCGCGTTATGTAATAAGCCGAGGCGGTTATATTTTTGGAGTAGAGTTTACTGAGAATTTTTTAAGCGTCAAACACACATTTACAAACAATCTGGATTACATTGCAAATTACAGAGGGTCTAAATATATCCAAAGCGAAACAAATAATGCTTTTGAAAAAGCGAAGAACCTATTGGATAAAGGTTTTATGGTTTTATTTTCCGGCACACCCTGCCAGGTAGCAGGTCTTAGAAACTTTTTAGCGAAGGAATATGAAAACCTGTTCACTATGGATTTTATTTGTCATGGTGTAGGTTCAAAATTAATATGGTTAGATTTTTTAAAAATGGTATCAAGAAGTAATAAAATCGATAATGTTTCTTTTAGAAGCAAGTTGGATGGATATAATAATGGTTTTGGTTCGACAATCGTTATTTATAAAAACAATTCTATTCTATATAAGAGTCCTTACTTTAAATCGATTTTTGGTTTTGGTTATTCTCGTTGTTTAATTAACAGAATATCATGTTATAAATGCCCCTATGTAAATAAAAAAAGATGTTCTGACATTACCGTATCTGATTATGTTGGTAAAGATAACAATGAATTAGAAAATACAAAAGGATGTTCAGGTATTTTCTTAAACTCAAAAAAAGGAGTTATATTATTTAATTCAATTAAAGATAATTTAATCTACAAGCGAAGGAATATTAACGATTTGAGTTTTCTAAAAAATCTACCACCAAGGATAAGGCTAATTCCAGAGTTCGATTTCAATAATAGAAAAGAAGTCTTCAGTTACTATAAATTATTTGGATTTAAAAAGACTAGTAAAAAATACTTACAAGATAATCTAAGCTTATATTTGGTTTTAAAAAAACTTTATGGCAAATTCAAATTGTATTTAAAGTTTATAAGAGAATTAATATAGTGCAAAAAAAAACTAATGCATTTATTTTCAGTGAATGTTTTAGTGTATATATTAGCCCTAATTAAAAGCGAGTAAAATTATTATATTATCCCAGTCGCTAAAAACAG
>Ga0066603_10001372_pt1 | contig 16037 bp, 14 predicted proteins | sample Higcelweek8metaG_FD_59482 | JGI IMG/M metagenome (GOLD analysis project Ga0066603, IMG submission 59482) | Freshwater pond sediment microbial communities from the University of Edinburgh, under environmental carbon perturbations - High... | ecosystem: Environmental > Aquatic > Freshwater > Pond...
GAACTCTCACCCCTTACGAGACACGATTTTGAGTCGTGCGCGTCTACCAATTCCGCCACTCCGGCAATAGAAGTAGTATACTAGAAATTCAATTAAAATCAATTATAAAATCTCCGGTTCCTGTTCCAAGATTATCCCGAATTTTTGATCAACAATTTTTATTATTTCATTTCTTGCGTTTACAAGATCTTCTTTTGTTGCATTTCCATTATTTACTAGAACAAGAGCATTCTTATTATAGACAGAAACATTTCCAAACGACTTCCCTTTTAATCCAGCATTTTCAATTAGCCAACCTGCGGGAATTTTTGTAAGATTTTCATCTACTGGGAAAAATTTAGCGTTAGGAAAATCTTTTTTGATTTTTTCAGATACTTCATTTGAAACGATGGGATTTTTAAAAAATGAACCAACATTTGGAATTTCTTTTGGATTAGGCAATTTCTCACTACGAATATAGATAATCGCTTCGCGAATTTGTTTTAAACTAGGATTTTCTATTTTGCGTTCTTCGAAATATTTTGAAACACCAGGATAACCAAGTGCAGGAGATGAAGACGAAGTCTGAGTGTCGTTTTTTCGAAGTCTATATGTCACCGCAGTTATTATATATTTTCCTTTAGCTTCATTTTTAAAAATACTATCTCTGTATCCGAATTTACAATCCCTGTTCGAAATAGTTTTGATTGTATTTTCTCTTATATCAAAAACCTCAACCTCCAAAATTGTATCTTTAACTTCAACTCCATACGCCCCGACATTTTGAACTGGTGTTGCACCTACTGTTCCTGGAATCGCCGAAAGTGCTTCCAGACCTTGCAAATTCATTTCAACGGTTTTCTCAACAATTTTGTCCCAAATTTCACCGGCTCCAACTTTTATCTCTACATACTCTTCTGTTTCATCCACAATTTCAAAACCCTTAATTTCATTTTTGATTGCAAAGACATTCACAACTCCATCAGAAAATATAATATTGGAACCTCCTCCTAATACAAACAATGGAATGTTTTTATATGCATCATCTAACATTATAGTGCTAATCGATGGAAGTTCATCTCTAGATGTTATGACCGCAAAGTAGCGGAATTGCCCACCTATGTGCAAAGATGAATAATTTCGGATATCCACATTTTCTTGTATTTTCATATGTTGCAATTATATCATATATGAGATAAAATAGTAAATAGCCATTATTAGTAAGAAAGGATTCCATATATTAAAATTTTACTCGCTTATCCCTCTCCGCTCGTTCCTCGCTCCGGCGCGCCCACACCTACTCGTAAAATTTTAATATATGGAATCCTTAAAAAACAATGAAGAAAATCACCGAACAACAAAAAATAGGTTATTTTATTAAAGAATTACGCGAAAGTCGTGGTATGACCCAAGAAGCCTTTGCGAAGGCTCTTGAGACCTCACAGTCATCTGTTCCCCGTATGGAGAAAGGTGAACAAAATTTCACAACTGAATTATTACTTAAAATAAGCAAAGTACTGGACCATCAAGTTGTCTGTATCAACGATTCTATTGATTTCCAAGTTCACGGTGGAAAAAAGTTAAGCGGAAGTATCAAAACGAACTTTTCAAAGAATGGATCTGTTGGACTTCTCTGTGCTTCCCTCCTCAATAAAGGGATCACTACTCTGCATGGTATTGCTCGCATTGAAGAAGTAAACCGAGTGATTGAAATTATTGAAAGTATAGGAGTTCAAACAAAATGGGTTGGTCCAAATTCACTTCAACTCAATCCTCCTAAACAACTAGTCTTAGAAAAAATAAATGTTGAATCCGCTGTTAAGACTCGTTCTATCGTAATGCTAATGGGTCCGCTTATACATCTATTCCCTTCTTTCAAACTTCCCCATGCTCAAGGATGCAATCTTGGCAAACGCACAATCGCTGCTCACACATACGCTCTTGAAGATTTAGGAGTAAAGATTAAAACAACAGCCACAAATTATGAAATTGAATCAAAGAAATTAAAGTCTGGAAATATTGTCATGTATGAATCTGGTGATACAGCCTGTGAAAACGTCCTTACAGCTGCAGCAAAAATTGATGGTGTTACAACTGTTAGTTTTGCTAGTGCAAACTACATGGTGCAAGAAGTATGTTTCTTTCTTGAAACCCTTGGAGTAAAGATTGATGGTATAGGAACTTCAACTCTCACAGTTCACGGCGTAAAAGAAATTAATAAAAATATTGAGTACTGGAACAGTGAAGACCCTATTGAATCAATGATGTTCATTTCTGCAGCTGTTATAACTGATTCAGAGCTTACAATCACACGTTGCCCTATCGATTTCCTTTCTCTTGAATTAGAAAAAATGAAGAGAATGGGATTGAAATATAAAGTATTGAAAATATATCTATCATACAACGGACGTACAAAATTAGCCGACATAAAAATATTACCTGGTAAATTAGTTGCTCTTCCTGACAAAATTTCTACAAATCCTTACCCCGGAATAAATATAGATAACCTTCCATTCTTCGTACCTATCGCTATGAAAGCTAAGGGACAGACAATGATCCACGACTGGGTCTATGAAAACCGCGCTATTTACTTCACAGAACTCAATCGTCTTGGAGCCAATGTAACTCTCGCTGATCCTCATCGCGTTTATATTCAAGGTGGTACACCATTAAAACCTGCCCAAGTAGTCTGTCCTCCTGCACTTCGTCCTTCTATGGTTATTCTAGTCTCAATGCTTGCCGCTCCTGGCACTTCAATTCTTCGTAACGTTTATATGATTAATCGTGGGTATGAAGAAATAGCAGAGAGATTAAACTCTATCGGGGCAGATATAAAAATAATTAAATAAGAATTCATATAAATAAAAACTGCTAGATAATATCTAGCAGTTTTTATTTATATTATTGCATATATTATTACATATCTATTTTGGACACCTGTTCTATTCTGCGAGTATTTTCGTCCACTACAACGCGCATAAATCTAGCTTTTGGCAACAACTCAGGAAAATTATTTTTAATGATTTTTTCTGCTTCACTACTAAAGAAATTTGTTTTTTCAATTGCACGATTTTTGTCATTACCATTTTTTTCAAAAATTGCTGAAGATAAAACCAAAAATCCGTCATCGTTCGTTCGTCCTGATTTCATATTATCAGAAATAATTCCAAGCGCTTTAATAATTGGATTTGATAGTTCAGGATTGAATGGACCGACAAGAAGTGCAGTGTTCGGCTCATGCAGCCAATCAAAACCGCGTCCTATACCAAGAACCCATTCTTTGTGTTGCATATCATTCGGTTCACGACCTGATTCTTTTACTTCCTTAATATGGGCGATATTCCCTTCTATCAATGGGAGCAAATCTTTCTTGACCGTGCCATCCATATTAGGATACAAACCATTGATCATGGACATCAAATAATCCTCATCGGTTTTTGTTTCAGCTGTAATATAAAAAGCATTTTTGTCTGATGGATTTTGCGGATGAAAAACCAAAGAATCAGTATCAGTTTCTAAACCAACGACAACCGGAAATACTACTCCATTATTTTCTCCAAAAATACGACTGAATTGATTGTGTAATTTTAAGGTAAAATCAAAAACCGCATTATTATCATAATTAAATCCTGCACATCCTCTGTGTGGATCGCCAATGGAATAATGATACGTGATTAATATTAATGATCTTCTGCCGTTTGATACACCTTCTTCAATAACATCTTGAATATCAGCACCAAGCATTGGCCAACCCATATTAAAATATCCTCCAATGTTACGATATGGTTTTATAATCCCAAGTGGAGTTCCGGTCGCAAGTGGAATATTTATTCTTCCATCCATGCATTTTAGAGCTATCACGATAGTCTTGTGTTCAGCTTCATAAAGTCTTCGAGGAAGTTCGTCTTTGATAAACTTGTCTGAATTTTTCTTGTTAACATCTAGTAACCAAATAATTTTTTCGTCAATTTTAATCATAAAATTTAAGATAAATCACCACTCAAAAATTACATATATAATATTGAATATATTATCACATAATATCCAAATTGGTAATTTCTTGAAAAATGCTAAAATATAAAGACGATGACAAAAAGAGAACAATTGGATGAATTGAATAAATACTGGGAAGCGAATTGCGTCTGTGAATTACGAAAAACCGCAACACAAGCTGTTTTCGGAGATGGTAATGCTGAAAGTGATATCGTTTTTATCGGTGAGGCTCCAGGTAAAAATGAAGATTTAAAAGGCGTGCCTTTTGTTGGTGCAGCAGGGAAATTCCTAGAGGAAATGCTAGAAGGTATAGGTAAAAAGCGCGAAGATATTTATATCACAAATATTGTAAAATATCGTCCTCCAAACAATCGCGACCCTGAACCAGAAGAAAAGGAAGCCTGTAACGAATGGCTTATAAATGAACTAAAAATAATTTCTCCTAAATTAATTGTTTTTCTTGGAAGACACTCGATGACACGATTCTTCCCTACTGAAAAAATATCTGATATTCATGGAAAACTTTTAATAAAACCCATCCCTGAGTTTGGTAAAAAACAAGCATTTCTTCCCCTTTATCATCCTGCCGCGGCACTTTATAACGGAGGGATGAGAGAAACATTGATTAAAGATTTTAAGAAAATTCTAAAAGCTTTAGAAAAAATAGGAGAAAAGCGGGATATATAAAATTTTCTGAGTAGGTGTGGGCGCGCCGTAGCGAGGAACGAGCGGAGAGGGATAAGCGAAGAAAATTTTATATATCCCGCTTTTCTTAATTAATTTTTTTACTCTATTATCGTCATATCTTCTGCCCGAATCTCTTTCTCTATATAGTCACCTACTTCTTTCTTTTTTCTTATCAATAAAAAGCTTGCAACTCCTATCCCAATGACTATAAATAGGCCAATAAATGGTAAGGCAGATCTAGAAATATTATCACCACTTTCTCCGGCACTAGCGCTCAAATCATTTAAGTTTATTATTTGTGAATTATTTGATAGCGGGCTTATTTGTGACTTTGTATCGGTTGCTACCGGATTATTATAAGATGCATTCGAACTTGTTGATGAAATTCTAGGTGCTAATTTTTTTGTTTGGGATGGATATGATGCAGATATTTCTTTATTGGGATCAGATATTGTGACAAAGCCAAGATCGGCTCCAACGAAGCCAGTAATTCTTGGTGATAATTTTATTTTCTTATTTGATAACAGAGTTGTACCTTCTGGAATTATGAAATAATGATTTCCTGCTGTCACAACCCAATTCGAAAGAACGATTTCATTGTTCGATTTATTTTCAATTTCTATGAATGGATCAGCTATTGTTCCAACTGAACTTATAAAAATTTCTGAAGGAACAACCTTCACAACAATTTTGTCAGTGGCTTCTGGTGTCACATCAAGCACACTATCAAAAAACGAGAGAGATAAAGAATATTCTCCTGGGTACTCGTACGTATAATCAAATGAAAGAGACTTACCAACTTCTTTTACACTTCCATCACCAAAATTCCAAACCCACTTACCAACCACATAAGTTTCTTCTCTATTGGTAGTCGTCAAAGAATTAAACGGAATTGGAATCCCCGCTACAATTGTTTTGGGAGAAATTATTTTCGTTGTAATTTTGAGAGGTGGAAGTGGCTCTTTATGAGAACCAGAACCAGATTTACTTGTTGTAGTATCTCCAGTTTCATCGGTAGTGTCTCCCGCTGTATCATCATTATTAGAATCATCCGGATCTGGATTAGGTAAATTTTTTGTTGGTTCTTGATTTGTTCCCCAACTACCAGAGATTAATGCTCCTGATTTACCTATTGTTGGTGATTCAAATTTATTGGATAATTTTTTATTGTAGAATCTGTCCCATAAGTAACCCTATCTGCAAGAATCAACCCATTATAAAGAGCAATAGAATCACCTCCATCATTTAATTTGGTTGTACCAACCTCAAACACTAAAACATTGTTAATTGTGCCAGATAGAGACAACATATCTTTTTCTATTGGGTTAGTACTTGGAGAAGAAAGTTCGGTTAATTTCCATCCACTTAAATCAATTGGACTTCCTGATGTATTAACAAGTTCAACCCACTCCTGCTCTCCAGAATTTGGATGAGATACAAATTCATTAATTAATACATTCGCATCCGCAACTTTCACAACAGAAAAAAACACTAAAATAAAAAATATGAAGTGTTTGATTCTTCTCGACGACATAAAAAAATAAATTTATTCTAATACTTTTCGTAAGACATCTTCTGGGACTTCTTTTTTCGCTTTGCGTTTCTGCCATGAATCTTTTGCAAGTTCTTCTTTTTTCATTACAACAGGCTCAGGCTCTTTCTGGGGTTCTTCTTTGTAAATTATTTCTTCTACTTTTATTTCTTCAGGTTTTGCTTTTTGTTCAATTACTTCTTCTTTGGTTTCTGGTTTTATTTCCGGAATTATTTCGGGTTCTATTTTTACTTCTTCAACTATTATTGGTTCTGGTTTTATAAACAATTCTTCTTTTTTGGGCTCAATAACTTCTCTTGGTTTTTCTTCCACAATATGAGAACTTGTTGTGTTTTGATGTTGTGGAATTCTTGATAACACATCTTTGAGTGATGCTTTCTTTTCTTCTGATGCTTCTTTAGTTGGTAAAGTATTGGGAGTTTTTACTGTATTACTATGATTGTTACTTTCTTTCAAAGCTGAAAGAGAAATAGGTTCTTGTTTCGGAACATGAGCAACTTTTTCTTCTATTTTCATTCCTTTTTCTTCTGTTACATCTTTATCGCCTTTCGCTATTTTTTCCAACAGTCCTCGCAAAAGTGGAGAAGGCCCTGAGTGTTTCTTTTTTTCTACAAACTGCCCTTTTTTGTCGTTTCTGCCATTGTTATTATAATTATTTAGTCCTTTTGTTGTACTTTGTGCTTTGTATGTATCTTCTTTGGGTTTATTAAAACCAGAAAAATTATGATGAGATCCTCCAGCTTTTTGAACCATTGGATTAAATTCTATACCAAGTACTGCCAGTGGCTCAGTCGAAACCTTTTCTTCTTGGTTAGCTGAACGTGAAGCAACGAATCCACTTTCAGGTTTTAATTCACCGGTTTTTATTTTGAACATACATTCTTTGCAATATACTGGTCTGCCTTCTTTTGGTTCAAATGGAACCATGGTTGATTTTCCACAATTTGAACAATCAGCTTTGTACTTAGCATCACCATCACCGACTTGAAGCATTCCACTCCACTTTGAAATCTCACCCTCAACTTCTGCCCGAGAGCGAGTATAGAGTTTTCGAGATGATTCAATTATTTTATCCTTAACTCCTTTTGATAAGTCTACTTTTATTGGAGGTAGAGTCATCGCAGAGAATGGACGGCTAGTAACTCCATCAATCATTAATTTCAAATAAATATGATAATTCGGTAGATTCACTAAATCTTGAGCCATAAATTCTGGTTCAAATTCTTTTTCCAAAAAGTCAGCATCATCAGCCCCAACACGGAAAATAATCATCGTTCCGACGTTACCGAAAACAGCATCACGAACTTTCGAGCCATCCTTGTTCTCAAGTTGCGCTGTGTATTGGTGAGCAACTGTAAGATTCAAACGGTATTTGCGAGCTTCTGAAAGAATATTCGCAAATGAATCTGTCGCGAAGTTTTGAAATTCGTCAACATATAGATAAAAATCTTTTCTTTCATCTTCAGGGATACGGACACGCTCCATGGCAGCAAGCTGAATCTTCGTAATAATCATACCTCCGAGAAGCGCCGAGTTGTCTTCACCGATACGCCCTTTCGAAACGTTCACAAGGAAAATTTTCCCTTCATTCATTATTTTGAAAATATCAATAGTTGATTTCGCTTGGCCAACAACATTTCTGATGATAGAAGTTGAGAGAAATTGCCCAACTTTATTTTGAATCGGAGCAATAGCTTCATTTCGGAATTGATCACGCCACTGTTCGTATTCATGAACCCAAAAAGCCTTAACAACTGGGTCTTTCAAATTACTGATAATCATTTGACGATAATCTTTGTCCACTAACAGTCTTGGTATACCAAGTAAAGTAGTCCCTGGAGTATCGAGAAGTGCGAGAATAGCATTATTCAAAATGTATTCCATACGTGAACTCCAAGCATTCGCCCAAATCTTCGTGAAAATTCCCATGAGCCCTGAAGCCACGAGGTGTTTGTATTTTGGATCATCAAGCTGGATAACGTTGAATCCAATATGAAAATCAGCATCAGCCGGATTAAAATAGATGACATCTTTTACTCTATGATCAGGAATGAGGTGCAAAATTTCTTCTACGAGTTCACCGTGCGGATCAACCACACAGACACCTTCTCCATTTTGGATATTTTGGACAATAAGATTAGACAAGAGAACAGATTTACCTGTACCAGATTTCCCCAAGACATACATATGCTGACGGCGATCTTTTCTTTTTATACCAAAAATATCGTTTGTGCTTCGAAAATTCGTCTTGGCAAAATAAGTAATATCTCGATTATGTGGAATAATTTCGTTGTCCATAGATTAATCTTATTATACAATGATTCTTCTAAATAAAAAAGCACCAATACATTTTACTGTTGACAAAGCAAGTTTTTGAGCCTAAAGTCAAAGAAAAACGATCTTTATGGAAACAATACTAGAGATGCGGCCAATTGAATGGTTAGTCTTTTCGCTAGCCATTGGATCTTCAGCAGTAATATTTTTGGGGATAACAAGACAAGAGGATAAGAGCCAAATTGCATTTACTTGGATTCTATACTCAATCTTAGATATAGTTACTATGTTCTCTTCTAAGGTCGAGCAAGGCTCATACATCATGCAATTCGGTTATGCAATCGGATCGTTTGTTATCTCAATAGCTCTTATATATCAAAAAAGATTCGAGTGGGGTTTACTTGAAACGATACTATCCCTTCTCATATTGATATGTATAATTTTCTGGCAGTTTTGTGGTTCCTATTGGGCGATAAGACTCAGTATCGCCTCTGAAAGCGGAGTTGGAGCTTACTTGATAATTAGAACTTTTAAAAACCCCGTGATTAAATATAATTTAATGGGGTACATAATTTGTCTAATGTCTAGTACAACTGCAACTTTCGCAGCGAAAGATTGGAGTGTTTCGCAAATGGGATTTCCCCTTTGCGAAACAATACTTAATGTAATTATCATAATCCCACTTTTAATAAAGTGGAAAAAAGAAAAGAAAGGAGGTTAACCGGCTACGTTGTAAAAAACGTGGCCATTAATTTTTATACTAAGTTTGTAAATGCTATAATTCGAACATGATACCTTCATATTTTGCCTATCTTTGTATTCTCTTCAGTTTCGCCGGATCATTTTACTATATTAGAGATATTTTCCGTGGAAAAGTAAAACCCAACAGAGTGTCTTGGATTTTCTGGACGATTGCACCATTTGTCGGTGTATATGTAGGGTACAAATCAGGAACAAGTATTCCGCTTCTTGTTTCAACTTTTACTGGTGGCTTTATCCCTTTTCTTATTTTAATCGCAACATTCTTCAACAAAAATTCTTTTTGGAAAACAACAAAGTTTGATATCTTGTGTGGAATATTATCGCTACTAGCAATTATAATCTGGGTTACAACAAAAAATGAAGTAGCATCATTATCGTTTGCTATTCTCGCTGATTTGTTTGCAAGCATTCCAACTATTATTAAAAGTTGGCAGTATAGTGAATCCGAAAATATCGCACCTTTTTCTTTCGGAACGTTAAATCAAATAATAACTTTTCTAATCATAACCAATTTTACTTTCCTAACTCTTGCCTTTCCTATTTATTTTGTCCTAACCAATTTAGTAATTATTCTCGGAATAAAAAGAAAACAAATCTTTAGAGTAAGAAATCAAAAATAAACTAAAATGCTGTATTTACGCCATGGCGTAAATACAGCATTTTAGTAAATTTCTTTTTGATAACAACTCTCACAATAAATAATTTCAGGTCTCTCGGGAGAATATGGAGATCTGACTTCTTTCCCACACTTATCACATTTCCTATCATATAATTTTGGCATTGTCATTCTTTCAAATCTTTCATTTTCTCGGCATTTGGGGCAATCGTGTGGAAGTGGCAAATCTAGTTTCTTTAACAAATTAAGCTCTCCTTGAGCGATGTTATAAGATCTTAAACAAGTTCTACATTCAATTATTTCTTTTATGATTGAGTCATCTGTTTTACTTATTGTGTCTGGCAGATCAACAGACTTGATAGTTGGGTTTGTGTTTGGTTTTTCTTCGTCGTTCCAATTGTAACCCTCTCTAAGGGCTTCTTCTTTTGTTTTCGGGAAAAACCTCATAGCGTTCGATTGGTTGTAAGCAAATTCACTAAATTCAACGGGAAAGAATTCGCCATGGAAAAATTTTCTACCAAGCTTGTCTACATATGGATTATTTTTCATATCTTCAATAATCCGTATTCTGAGTTTTTCATATTCTTCTTTCGTATACTGTTTATTCAAAATGCGATATTGTTTCCTTTTAAGGTTTACACAACCAAGGCAATTTTTACACGCAATACTCCAAATACAATATTGCAAATTCATTACATCAGGCCAACATTCCAAGGAAAGAGATACCGAATTTGCCCCTTCCCCCACAGAAGCTACTTCATAAACCTGGTTAACATTATTCCCCCAACCAGAAAGATCGTGACAATCTTTGACAGGAGGAACCGTAATGAACTGACAATATTTGCAATCTTCTGCTCCGTTTAATATATAACATTCTTTAGAATTTTTAGAAGTAAAAACATAATCACCGGTAACATTATAATTTAGAGAATGACCATGATAAGCTCTATATGGTTTAGTCAACCAAAATACATGCGCTTCTTTTTTTATTTTATCTAGACTAGACCATGATTTTAAACTAAGTTCTTTCAATTTATTTTCATATTCCTCTTTCGAATATTGTATATTGAATATACGATAAGACGCTCCACTTAAATTTACACAACCGACACAATTCTGACAGTTATAACAATTACGACAAAACCAAACGTCTATACAATCATCACATTCATCAGAAAAAAACATTCGATAGCACTTACTAAACCCGACCGACCCATAGCAAAGTTCTGAATAGTAACCACGAATACAATCTGAGCTATGTTTCAAATTATTCAAAAGAGATGAATAATATACATTCTCACAATAATCCGCCCAAAAAGTTAAATAACAATCCTTGGACCAAGCAACTCCATTTGTATAAATACAATTTTTGTTACTATTATAAGCGCTATTTGATGCAACGTGTGGAGTTTTTTCGAACAATTCATTAATTTGTTCAAAAAATGTTTTGCTGGGATCATAATCCACCCCATATTCAGTTCCATCCCAGCTATCTCCCCACCAACACTCCGGGCAATAAACTGTTATATTTTGATTACTAGAATTTTTTGAGAATGTTTTTTGGCCGCATTTATCACAATTCCTCCATTGCATACTCCAACTATTTATAAACGAAATTCTACGAATAAGCCGACATTCGGGACACCATGTCGGTGTAGGAACTTGTATCTTTTCATAAAACGAAAAATCATCAGGCTCTATGGTGAAATCTTTTTTACAGTTTTGACAGGTTTTTGTTTCGCTTTTGTATTCCATATTAATTTGTTACTTCCTGATAGCAAGACTCACAATAAACGATATCCGGTTTTTCTGGATCATATGCCGTTTCAAATTCATTTTGGCATCCTGCATTCATACATTTTCTATGCCAAAGCTTTGGCAAGTTTAACAACTTAAAACGTTCTTGGAAACGACATTCAACGCATAAATGTGGCAAGGGCAATCCTACTCGTTTGTAAAATTGTAATTCCATTGGAATAATCTTATAAGCTTTATTACAATTTTCACATTTGATAATTTCCTTCAGAATTTTATCATCAACATTTATTATATCATCAGGTAAATCTGCCGAATTTATTGTTGTATCGAATTCTCTTAATTGTGGTTCCCGCCAAATATAACCCATTTCTTCAGCAATCTGCTTATTTATAGGTGAAAAATCTTGAGCTAAACTTTCGTTGTATGCAACAGGAGATAAATCATAAGGAAAATATTCACCATATTTATATATCCTACCTTTATCATCAATATATGGCATATCGTTCATGTGTTTGATAATTTTGGGAACTAATTTTTCATATTCTTCTTTGGTATATTGTCTATTAAAAATACAATATTGTTTCTTGTGTAAACCTACACATCCAAAACAATTCTTTGAACCAATACAATAGATGCAATATTCTAAATCTTGAGCCTCTTCCCAACAGTTAAAACAAAACCTTAAATTAAAAGTTCCAAGACCACAAGTCACGCATTCATACATGTTGTCACCACCAATAAAACCCACAAGGCAATCATGAGAATTACTAACCTTTGAACTAATCAGTTGACAGTATTTTAAATGTTCTCCACCTCTAACCAAATAACTATTCTTTACATCTTTCGAATTATAAAGTTGTTCCCCGTTAGAATCAACAATTCTTATCCCATGATAATATTTATTGGGAAAATGTGACCAAAATTCTAATGCTTTCTTATACATTTCAGAAATCTCTTTATATGAACCGAGATTTATGTTTTTAATTTTTTCAGCATAAACTTCTTTACTACATGCTTCATTAAAAAAGTAATTAGTTTTGTTACGTAAATTCACACATCCAAAACAATTTGTGCATCCGCGTAATCCTTTTGAAAACCATACATCTACACAACTTTCACAATCAAGAGAAAAAAATGTTCTGTAACTTTTTTGAATTAATACTCCTTCATAACACAATTCGTTTTCCGCAACATTAAAAAGATCTAAAGAATCCTTGGTATAAGAAGAATTTATTATGTATGCGCTATTTTCACCAACATCTGTATCAAAACATAAATAACAGTTTCTCATTTCACTCGTCTCGTTACAATAATCTGAATTTACCATATTAATAACAGACCTAGATGGTAAAGGTGAGACAGAAAGTAAATTATTTAATTGCTCAAAAAACGATTTGTTAAAATCGTAGTCAACACCTGTATCAAAAGGATTCCATTCTCCACCAAACCAGTACTTGTTTTCATAAGTCACGACATCTGCATCAGGCGAAAAGCCCGAAAATACCTCTTTATTGTCATGTAAATCTTTTCTCCTGAATAGAACTCTCTCATTTCTATAATTCATTCGTCGAATCATTCTACAATAAGGACAAAACGTTGGAGGTGGCACTTTTATTTTTTCATAAAATGAAAAATCATCTGGCTCGATGGTGAAGTCTTTTTTACAATTCTGACATATTTTATTTTCTGATTTGTATTCCATTACTACTATTATACATATATACGCCATGGCGTATATATGTATTTAATACACCTCTTTTTGATAACAACTCTCACAATAAACTATATCAGAATTCTTTGGATTATATGGGGTTTCAAATTCATTGGTGCAACCTTTGTTCATACACTGTCTATGCCACAATTTCCAAGGATTTTTAAACTTACGACGTTCATAGTAACGGCAATTAGGGCATGATCTCGGTAATGGAATATTAATAAGACGATAAAAACGAAGTTCTTCTGGCATAATTTTATATCCAAACGTACATTTAGTTTCAACTTGTCCTTTATTAGGACAAGAGATTATTTTATCTAAAATATCATCCGATACATCTTTTATACTATCCGGTAAATTATCACTTTCAATAGTTATTTCATATTTTTTCTCTTCTATATCTCGCCAAGTATATCCTTTTTCCTCTGCCTCTTGTTTAGTCATTGGATACTCTTCGTAAGCCAATGACTCATTATAAGCAAAAGGCGAAAATTCTATCGGGAAAAATTCTCCATATCTATAAATTCTTCCTTTTTTATCTACGTATGGCATATCATTCATATGCTTAATTATTTTTGGTATTAAATCATTATATTCTTCTTTGGTATATTGTTTGTTTAATATGCAATATTGTTTTTTATGTAAACCAATACATCCGAAAAGATTATTATTTTCTCTTCTACAGGAATCAGAATATGTAACATCTAAACTTTTTGAAATATGATTAGAAAAAAGTACATTATAATTTCTAGCTCCAGAAACAACAAGCTCACAAACTTGTTCTCCTTTTCCTGTATATGTAATATCATAAGCACTTATTGCCCCACCAGCACAAAAAGTTACAAATTTTGAATTTTCTGAATCGATTACAGAAAAAGAATTACCAATATTTTTACTATCAAAAATTCTATCCCCCAAAGAATTAGGACTATTTATAATAGTCGCATAACGTTTAAAGGTAGTTAAAAACATTTTTTTATATTCTTTTTTAAGATTTTCAAAAACCACGAAACTATCAATTTTAATTTGAGACATTTCTCTTAAATAATCATCTCGCGAAAGTTGTTTGTTCCTAAACACATAAGATTTATTGCGTAAATGGGCAGACATAAAACAATTTGTGCAATTATTACACTCATAAAGAAATAAAGAGTGTATACATGCACGTGAATCTGTCAAATATATTGATTCATAACTTTCTGATGAAAGTACTAATTCATAACAACGCTCGTTGCCATAAAAATCTAAACAATCAAGACACCCCTTATTTCCATTAGCTCCCATTCGTGAATACATACAATCTTCGCAACGAACCATTGTATAAGAAAGATAAATATTTTTCGCAGAACTAAAAATATGATTAGCTTGACCACATTCAGTTTTACCATTAATACTAAACTCAAGATTAACTTTTGGAATTGATAACTCTAATTCATTAAATTGTTTCAAAAAAGGTTTACTGAAGTCCAAAGAGATATTATATTTTGAAATATCCCATTTATCACTAAAATAACAATCAGCACAATATACTTTATAAATAGAATTAGGTGGATACATTGAAATCATCCTATTATTACATAAATCACAATTACTAAAATATAAACTCCGTTCATTTACCCAAGATAAACGGCGTTGTAATCTGCAGTCCGGACAAAATGTTGGTGCTGGCACTTTGATTTTCTCATAAAATGAAAAATCATCGGGCTTTATCGTAAAGTCTTTTTTACAATTCTGGCAATTTTTTGTTTCGGTTTGCATCTTTTACTAATCACTAAAAACTAGCTAATAGAAACTAATTATTTATTTAAAATTGAGGAATGAAAAATTTCTGGTTTGTATGGTTCTCCAGAAACAACTTCCATTGGTGACAAAAAACCATTTTTTATTGCTTTATTTATATTATGGAAAAGATCGTGTTGGTCATAACCAAGAAAAACCACATTCGGATTCACTTCTCGAAGAGTATTATATGTCTCTATTTTCGGATCACCGAGAAGAACCAAGTCTATATCACTGACTTTCAAAAGATTATTGATTCTTTCAACCTCGCTCTGGTGTGGCAACTTCCCTTTTAGTTCTTTTACAACCTCGTCGCGTGCGACAATAGCCACAAGGTGGTTCCCTGCTTTTTTTGCTTCTCTTATAAACGAAAGATGACCTTCGTGAATTCCATCAAATACACCAAATATTGCTACTGTTTTGTTTATCATATTTTATTCAATAACTTCCATCATCCATTCTTTATAAGGGTGATTTATTCTACGGACATCAACACCTGCGATAAGTGGGACACTGTAAGTATGATATTCCCCAATGAGCTGAGTAACATCATCTAGTTTTAACTCAAAAGTTGTAATCAAAAGCATTGCTTCTGGAACAACTTGCATCTTTCCTTCCCAATTATAACAAGATGATATAGGCCAAAAGTCAACACATGCAGCTATCTTTTTACTGACAACCAGCTCGGCAAGCTTTTGAGCCTCGTCCATATTTTGGCAGGTTGTGTATATAAATACCATAAAAATATAGACAAATTAACTGCGACCTTTGCTTATTAATTGTACCATTATTATGGTAAAGGTCTATAGTGAAATATTAGTTAAGATTCTGCATATAGCCCCAGAAGTAGAGCGTAGCTCACTACGGGGCGCACAGTTTATTAACTTATTAATTAAAATTTAAACTAAACTTTTCAAAAATAA
>Ga0066603_10001373_pt1 | contig 16033 bp, 10 predicted proteins | sample Higcelweek8metaG_FD_59482 | JGI IMG/M metagenome (GOLD analysis project Ga0066603, IMG submission 59482) | Freshwater pond sediment microbial communities from the University of Edinburgh, under environmental carbon perturbations - High... | ecosystem: Environmental > Aquatic > Freshwater > Pond...
AATCAGCAGCGAGTTTGTCATATCCCAATATAGTTTCAATATATGATGTAGGACATCAGGATGATATTCACTATATTGTAATGGAATATGTCGATGGAGTTACTCTTAAGGAGTATATCTCCAAAAACGGAGCATTAGGCTGGAGAGAAGCCGTGAATATAGAGCTCCAGATTGCATCTGCTATTGAGCATGCACATAAAAATCGCATTGTTCATAGGGACATAAAGCCTCATAATATATTGATTACTGGCGATGGTATAGTAAAAGTGACTGACTTTGGTATAGCCAGGGCAGTGTCGTCCTCTACGCTTACAATGGTTGGAAGTACGATAGGTTCGGTTCATTATTTTTCTCCTGAGCAGGCAAGAGGAGGCTTTACAGATGAAAAGTCAGATCTTTACTCACTAGGGATTGCCTTGTATGAAATGGTTACAGGTAGGGTGCCATTTGATGGAGATACACCTGTAGCAGTTGCACTCAAACATCTACAGGTTGAAGCGGAGCCCCCGATCAATTTTAAAAAGGATATTCCTCTTGGTATTAATGATATTGTCATGAATGCGATTCAGAAAGATCAGACTAAGCGATACCAGTCAGCGACAGACCTGCTCAATGATCTTAACATGGTACTTATTGATCCATCATGGAGAATGGAAACAAAATCAGATATTGAGAGTAGTCCTACCAAAAGGATTCAGGTGGTTGTACCTGATGAAACAAAACGAGTTGAAACAACGTATGACAATTATATAAATGATACAAAACAAAATGATATTAATACAGGTTACAAAAAAAATCCAAATGTTCAATTAAATGAAACACTGAAAGAAGAGAGCGATGAAGATATGAAAGATAAGAAAAAAGACAGACTGACATGGGTACTAGCTATTGCAACCTCAGCTATAATAATCGGGATCTTTATATTTTTTGCGATTAAGCTATTTTTACCGATTCCTGGTGGTAATGGATCTACAAAAAAAGAAATTACTCTTGAAGACTATTCAGGAAAGAATGTAGAGGATGTTACAACAATGCTTCGTGATAAGGGAATAACAGTAAAAATTAAACAGAAAAATGATAAGGAAGTTGATGAGGATCTAATAATATCGCAGGAACCTAATGCAGGTGAAGTAATAAAGCCAGATTCATATAATCCTGTTACACTTTATGTCAGTAAGGGTCCTGAAATGATTAAGGTACCAGATTTGAAAAATTATGATTTAAGAGAAGCTCAAAGACAAATTACTGATTATGGATTGGTTTCTAAGATAGAAGAGGAGTTTAGCGAAGAGGTTAATGCTGGAAATGTTGTAAGGACTAGTCCAGCTTTTGATGAAGAAGTAGAGCCAGGTGCGACTATCACTTTATATAAGAGCAAGGGACCTGAAATTTTAATGACTGTAGTACCTGATCTTACAGGAACAACAAGAGTGCAGGCACAGAAGATTCTTACAGCTGCAAAACTTACACTTGGAAAGGTTCTTCCAGAGGACAGTGCAAATAATGTTGACAGGATTGTCAGCCAAAATCCTGCACCAAACACGTCTGTCAAGGAGCAGTCACCAGTTGAAATTACTCTTAATACTGTAAAGCCTACTGAAGTTGTAGCGACTAGTACGCCAAAGCCTGTTGAAGTTAAGACTAAAAGTGTACAGAGAAATATTGAGCTAAATAATGCTGAATCTTTTGGGGATACAATAAAGGTAGTCATTGAGGCTACACAATCTGATACAAACAAGACTATAGCATTGATGGATGCTACAAGGAACAAGCAGGACTTCCCATTAACGATTGACATACCTGTACCTGAGGGTGGAAGAACATATGTTAAGGTGTACGTGGAAGGTGTTCAAAACTCAGAATTAATTGTGGAATAGAACCAGGAGGTTTTTATATTGCCTGAAGGCATCGTATTGAAAGGAATAGGGGGATTCTATTATATAAAATCCCCCATTGGTTTGATAGCTTGTACTCCTAGAGGAATTTTTCGAAAGGATGATATTATTCTCCTTCCTGGTGATAAAGTGAGGTATTCTATTGCTGATGAGGAAAAATTGACTGGGGTCTTAGAGGAGATATTACCGAGACAATCTGAGCTGATAAGGCCTGCGGTTGCAAACGTTAGTCAGATCGCGGTTGTTATAGCAGTGAAGTCTCCAGCACCTGATGTGTTGCTTCTTGAAAAATTACTTATCACAGCACGACACAAGAATATCAAGCCAGTTATTATTGTAAATAAAATAGATCAGGATACATCCGATGGGTGTAAGGAACTTGAAAGAGTTTATGGTGGGGCAGTTTTTAAACTTTTGTTTTTAAGTGCAAAGGGTAATATAGGTATAGATCAGCTTCACGATCTGTTAAAGGGAGAGATAACTGTATTTGCAGGACAATCAGGTGTAGGAAAGTCTACAATCCTAAACTGTATTGCAGGTTATTCAAGGATGGAAACTGGAGAAATGAGCAACAGGATAGAAAGAGGAAAGCATACAACAAGGCAAACAGAGCTTATTGAGCTTGAAAATGGCGGTTATATTGCGGATACACCTGGATTTAGTACATTTGAGTTAACAGGACTTGAGCTTGAAGAGCTTGAGCTTTATTATCCTGAGTTTGAGCAATACTTGAATTCTTGTAGATTTAATCGATGTAGTCACATCAATGAGCCTGATTGTGTTATTAAGGAAGCTGTGAAAAATGGTGAAATTCAAAACGAGAGATATGAAAGATATATTCATTTTTATAATATATTAAAAAAACAGAAAGATAATAGGTATAAGAAGTAATTAAGGCGATTTCAAAAATTTCCTTGGTCAATTATTGAAGGAATTTGCGAAGCAAATCCTAAAATCGAGAGGCTATATGCCCCCGAGATTTTATTTAATGGTGAATAGTACTAAGTGGAGGGAACAAATGATAAAAATTGCACAGTCAATTCTTTCAGCAGATTTTTCAAGGCTTGGAGAGGAAGTTATTAAAGCACAAGATTCGGGAGCTGATATAATCCATATTGATGTTATGGATGGTAACTTTGTACCGAATATTACTTTTGGTCCTCCTGTAATAAAGTCATTCAGATCACTCACAAATATGACTTTTGATGTTCATCTTATGATAGACGAGCCTATAAGGTATATAGACAGATTTGTAGATGCTGGAGCAGATATCATATCTGTACATGTTGAGGCTTGCAAGCATCTTCATAGCACAATACAGATTATAAAACAAATGGGCATAAAGGCTGCTGTAGCATTGAATCCAGCTACTTCTCTTTCAACAATAGAATGCGTATTATCTGATTTGGACATGGTTTTATTGATGACTGTTAACCCTGGTTTTGGTGGTCAGAAGTATATTGAGTCTGTTACAGACAAAGTTAAAGAGCTTAAAAAAATGATAATAAATAGAGGTCTCAATATAAGCATTGAGGTTGATGGTGGAATTGGTCTCGACAATATATTTAAAGTTACTGAGGCAGGAGCAGATGTTATAGTTGTCGGATCAACAATATACAATGCTGATGATATGAGTGAAATTATTAAAAAGCTTAAAGAAAGCTCATACCAAGGGTGGGTAGGATAAATGAAGGCTATCGTAGTATGCAGTGGCAGTATGCATGACACATCATGGCACAAAAAAATTTTTAATGATTGTGACATTGTGATTGGAGTAGATGGGGGAGCTCTTCATCTCCGTAGACTTGGGATTGTTCCTGACATTCTTATAGGAGATTTTGATTCGATTTCAAATGAGGATCTAGAATACTTCACAAATCTCAATGTTAAAATTCAAAAATACCCTACTAAAAAGGACATGACAGACACTGAGCTTGCATTGGAGTATGCAGTCGAAGTGGGAGCAAAGTCCTTAGTTATGTTAGGTTGTCTTGGGACAAGACTTGACCATTCCCTTTCTAATATATTTCATCTAAAAAAGCTTTTGAAAAAAGGCGTCAGAGCAAGTATTGTGGATGAACATAATGAAATATTTCTAATCGATGATTCAATAAAAATAAATAGAGAAAATAATACAAAGGTTACATTGCTTGCCTTGTCCGAAACAGTTGAAGGTGTGACTACACGGGGATTGTGCTATGGTTTGAATAACGAAGTTATGGAACTAGGCTCATCGTGGGGTGTAAGCAATGAATTTGAAGACGATTCAGCTGAAATTTCAATCTCATCAGGCTTGCTGCTTGTCATTAAATCAAGAGATTCTTATTAATATTTTAATAATATTTGCCGATATATTAATAAATTAAATACAATTAATCTATTACATTTATCTATTGTTAAATGTAAGATTAATAAAGTATTTAATATTAATTCGATAGTTTAAGGAGATGTCTATGATTGAACTGAATGATTTGTTAAAAATGGCAGTCGATAAGAGGGCATCAGATATCCACATAACTGCTGGAAGAGCGCCTTCGTTTAGGATAAATGGACATATGGTTCAACAGGATATGGAGAAGCTTACCTATGAAGATACTCTTAAGTATGCACAGACTTTTCTTGATAAAGAGAGAATGGATCATTTGACAAAAGTTGGTGAAGTTGACCTGTCTATGACCGTTCCTGGTGTATCAAGGTTTAGAGTAAATGCTTTCTTTCAAAGAGGTTCGATAGCGATTGTTTTTAGAGCACTCGCCTCATCGATTCCAACATTAAAGGCATTGAATCTTCCACCAGTAATAGAAGATATATGTGGTCTTAAGGAAGGTCTGATTTTGGTTACGGGACCAACTGGAAGCGGAAAATCAACAACTGTTGCATCCATTATCAATGAAATAAACTCTTCAAAGGATGGTCATATTCTGACACTTGAAGATCCTGTCGAATATATTTTCCAGCATGATAATTGCATAATTAATCAAAGAGAAATAGGTCAGGATAGTCAGACTTACAATAATGCTTTAAGAGCAGCATTAAGAGAAGATCCTGATGTAATCTTTATTGGAGAAATGAGAGACAATGAGTCGATAGGTATTGCTGTAACAGCAGCTGAAACTGGTCACTTGGTCTTATCTACTCTTCATACTCTCGGTGCAGCAAAAACAATAGACAGATTGATAGACGTATTTCCACCACACCAGCAACAGCAAATAAGAGTGCAGGTTTCAACCGCATTAAAAGCGGTTATCTCACAAAGACTTATTCCTGCAATAGACGGCGGAAGAGTTGCAGCACTTGAAATCATGATTGTTACTCCTGCAATAAGTAATATGATAAGGGAAGGAAAAACCATATCAATAATATCAGCTATGCAAATGGGTGGAAGCCTTGGAATGCAACTTCTTGACAGGTCGATTGCAGATTTGTTCTCACAAAACAAAATAACCAGGGAACATGCCCTGGAATTCTGTGTTGACAAAGAAGGTATGAAAAGGATGATTTAAACATTACTTCCCGTTTTGAGCGAAAGCGATTTCACAAGGTTTTCATCTGGCGTAACTAATATAGTTTTAAAATTATCGTAAATAACCATTCCAGGCTTTGAACTGGGTGGTTTTTTTACGTTTTTGGCAAAAGTATAATCAACAGGAACATTAGCGGAATGCTTTGCTTTGCTGTGGTATGCAGCGAGCACAGCTGCCTCTTTAATTGTCTCATCAGTAATTGTTTTTTGATTGGATCTAATAATAACATGCGAACCAGGTATGTTACGTGTATGTAGCCACATGTCATATGGTCCTGCTTGTTTCATAGTTAGGTTATCATTCTGCTTGTTGTTTTTACCTACAAAAATATCAAAGCCTGTTGAAGAATGGAAATGAAGTGGGGAAGAGGCTTTATTGTTTTTGCTTGCAGCTCTTTTTTTTCTTGATGATAAGTAACCTTGATCCGAAAGCTCTTGACGAACCTCATTAATTTCCTGAAGGGTGATGCAATTTTCCAATAGCTGAAGTACGCCATCTAAGTAGTCAAGCTCGCTTAAGGTTTCTTCAACTTGCTTGCTTGTATATGAATATGTGCTTTTAGCTTTTTGATACTGTTTAAAATATCTTTGAGCATTTTCCTGAGGAGATATGGTCTCATCTAGAGCTATTTCAATCTCCTGATTGTCTTCTGAGTAGTAGTTTTGAAGAGATACTTGTTTAGCGTTCTTTGGGATACAGTATATATTAGCAGTGATTAGCTCTCCAAAAAGTTTAAGTTTATCTCTGTCAGCAACATCTCTAAGTTTTTCTTGCTGAATAGAAAGTTTTTTGTTGCATCTGTCGATGTTAGTGTTCAGAAGCTTCAAAACATCAGATTTTTTTTGTTTTGTCCTCTCGGCCTTGTCTTTTTCCATATAAAATGTTTCAAGAGTAGAATTGGTAGTTTCGAAGCTTTTAATATATTTATATTGATTCATAGAAAGACAGTGAAAATCAATTGGTCTTAAGAAAGAATCGTTTTCAAATATTATGCATGGTCTGAATTCATTATTGATAATCATGTCAATAAATTTTCTTAGTGTTGATTTAAGAGAAGCGATCCTTTCAGGCTGCAACGAGCAAATATATGATTTTTCGTCGATATCTGAAATATTACATATTTCTCTGCAAATAAGAGGGCTAAAGCCTTTTATGTTGTTAAGAAGATATTTTTCAACGGAAATCTCAGTAGCTGCAATTGTGTCAGCAGAGAGAAAAATATCTAGATCAAGGCTTTCAGGGCTTGTTTTTTGTTGGGCAGGGGGAAGGACATAGGTTCTTCCTGGCATGACTTCTCTTATACGGCTTACTTCATTGTCTACATGTTTAATGGCATCTAAAATCCTACCTTCATTGTTGACAAGTATTATATTGCTGTGACGTCCCATTATCTCAATAATAAGGCTTTTGGCAGTCAGATCTCCTAATTCATTTACTGACTCAATGTAGAAGGTTATTATCCTTTCAAAGTCGTGAAACTCTATACCTGTAATTTTCCCTCCTGACAGATGCTTTCTTAAAAGCATGCAGAATACTGGAGGGGTCGCAGGATTTTCCTTTGAGACTTCTGTAAGATGAACTCTTGGAAAATTCGGGCTTGCACTCAAAAGAAGCTTTAAATTTTGACCTCTTGATCTCAAATTAAGTATAATTTCATCAGCCTCAGGCTGGAATATTTTTTCTACGCGTCCGTTTTCGAGCAATTCGGACAATTCATTAACGATTGATTTTACTACTATACCATCGAATGGCAATTTATACACCCCATATCTTAGATTTAAATATACCTAACAGTATAGCATTATATATAAATTAATTCAATTTTTGTAATGAAAGAATGAAAGAATATATTTTTTGTAACATAAATTACATTATGTCAATATAATGTTAGTAAAATAAATAACTTTGGTGATTAATATGGCTTATTCAGTAAGAGAATTGTTTGCAAGGCTAATAAAATGTGAAGCTGGTGGTGAAGGATTAGATGGAATGAAGGCTGTAGCAACGGTTGTAATGAATAGGGTTCATGTGGCATATGGTGAGTACTTAAGAACAGGTCAAGGAGATATCAGAAGAGTAATTGAGCAACCATATCAGTTCACATGTGTACTTCCTACTGTATATGGAGAAGTAAATCCACAAACAATTTGGTCTTCGGAGCCAGAACAAATTCATTATGATGTAGCTGACTGGGCTTTAGCTGGAAACGTGCATTGGGGAGCTGATAGAAGTTTATGGTATTATAATCCATTTAGTCCCGATTGTGCTGATTATTTTCCAGTGAATAGAACAGGTAGTTATTTTAACAGAGTTGTTCAGCATTGTTTTTATCTGCCAACACCATTGTATGCAACAACATGATGTAAAGGATTAAGTGTTTACAAATAAAGGAGGAGAAATCTATGAAATATCGTCCATGTGGATGTTACAATCAAACCTCTCAAATGCAGTTGCCCCTAAATGGAAATGGAACTGGGGTTCAACATAATACAAATGGATATCAGTACATGCAGACACCAATGTCTTCAACAATGCCATCGATCCCAACAACTCCATCAACACAAACAACTGGTATTATGCCACTTCAAACAGCAACCCCAACTACAGCTCCAATGATGATTGCACCTCCAGGAGAACAGGCACCACAAACCGTTCAAAGCACTTTATATACTCCAGGATATTTACGCACTCAGATTGGAAAAACAATGAGGGTTGAGTTCCTCATAGGGTCAAACGGTCCTCTTGTTGACAGGATTGGTGTATTGATTAGTGTGGGTGTAAGTTATATTCTTTTAAGACCGATAGAAACTGATGATATATTATTATGCGACTTATATTCAATAAAGTTTGTAACAATTATGTATTAATAAACAAGCACCAATTTTAATTGTATGAATAACATGTAATATAAAAAATTATTGGAGGTCAAACAATGTCAGACGGAATTAGAAAGTTACTTGGTGACAATAGCGAGATTTTGTTCTTTATCCTTATTTTCCTTTTATTATTCTTTAATGGGAAGACATATGACAAATGTGACTGCTAAGGAAATAGCAAGTGATTATTTAGAATTATAGGAAAAAAATCAAAATGTTTGGAGGTATTTAAAATGGGAAAAGGAATTTTTAATGGTTTTTTAGGTGACAACAGCGAAATATTATTCTTTATATTAATATTCCTGTTACTTTTCTTCAATGGCAAAGGATATGAAAATTACGACTAGGAAACATAGGTACTTAAGGCGTGATTGAAATTATATGGAAAGTTATATTTCAACATGACTAAACATTAGGAAAATGCCAGGCTGTATATATTGATCAGCCTGGCATTTTCAATTGAATTGGTGTAATTATTTGATGTATATTTTTAATATTCTATGCATAGTTAAAAAATATGTAGTATAATGTATAATGGTTGGTAATAAATAAAAAAAATGGTAACAGGAAGAGGAAAGTATGCCTAAAAATACGAGTGATAATGAATCAAAAAATATCGAAGAGATTTTTGTTGAACTTGCTGAGATGACTGTGTTGGATAAAGTTGAGAATAAGGTTGAAGAGGATATTTTGGAAAATGTATATTCACTTATTAGGAAAAAATGTAATATTGATTTTACACACTACAAGCAAAATACCATTCTTCGCAGTATAAGTAAGCGCATCAAAGCAACTCGGCAGGATGGAGTTGTTTCATATCTTTCATACTTGAAGGAGCGCCCTGAAGAAGTCGAAATTTTGTGCAAATCCTTTCTAATTGATGTAACAAGGTTTTTTAGAGAGAAAGATGCATTTGATTTTATAAAGAGAAAGGTAATTCCAAATATTTTTTCAAAAAAAAGTGACAATTCACCGATAAGAATATGGTGTATAGGGTGTTCAACAGGGGAAGAAGCATATTCTTTAGCCATACTTTTTAAGGAATACATGGAAAGTGAAAATATAAATATTGAAATAAGAATATTTGCAACTGACATAGATAATGAAGCTATAGAGCATGCAAGAACTGGTATTTACTCCAACACTATAGAGGAAGATGTGCCTTCTTCGTATTTGGACAAGTATTTTGTCAAAACTGAAAATGAATATCAGATCATAAAGCAAATCAGGGAAATAGTTATTTTTTCTTATCACAATATTATTCATAACCCACCTTTTAGCAAAATAGATTTTTTGAGCTGTAGAAATATGTTGATTTATTTTAAGCCTATGCTTCAGAAAAGGGCATTATCTCTTTTTCAATATTCTTTGAATCAGGGAGGAACTTTATTTCTTGGTATAAGCGAAACTATAAGCAAGTCAAACAATGCTTTTGCAATAATAGACAGCAAGTGGAAAATATATAAATGCAATTCAGCTGAAAAGCAGCCATTTATAGATAACATATCCATAAATAATGATAATGTTATAAAGACAATAAAGATTCCAGATAACTCATTTTTGAAAAGAAGAGAAAAAGTTAATATTGATCTTGAAGAAATACATATGAAGCTGATTGAAGAGTATTTACCTTCAAGTGTTATAATTGATGAAAACAATGAGATTGTACAGGTATGTGGAGATGCAAACAAATACCTTAAAATATCAACTGAGAAAGCCAGTCTTGATATTTTAAAAATGGTACCGAAGAGTTTGGCAATGGCTATTTCAATGGCAATTACAAAAGTAAAAAAGGATATGAAGCCAGTAAAATACAAGGATTTTAAGATAACTATAAAAGAGGAAACTCATAGATTGAATTTGATCATAAAACCATTTAAAACAATTAAAAATACTTTTTTAACCATGATTGTTTTTGAAGATTTGATTGGAGAGAGTGTTTTTGAAGAATTTTCAGAGGAATTTTTTAATATGAATCTGGAAAATAAGTATAACGAACGTATTGCAAGTCTTGAGCGGGAGCTACATTATACAAGAGAGGAACTTCAAAATACACTTGATGAAGTAGCTGTTTCAAGTGAGGAGTTACAATCTTCAAATGAAGAATTGTTAGTATCCAATGAGGAATTGCACAGCACAAATGAGGAACTTCAGTCAGTCAATGAAGAATTGACTGTTGTCAATAATCAGTACCAGTATACAATACAAGAATTGACAGATTTAAATAATGACATGAGCAATTTTCTTGCAAGTACTGACATAGGTACACTTTTTCTCGATAGAGATCTTTATGTAAGGAAATTCACTCCTGCAATTACAAAAGAAATTAACCTTATAGAGCAGGATATAGGGCGTCCCGTAAGTCATATTTCACATAATTTTGTAAGTCATAATTTGATAGAATATGCCCTGAGAGTTATTGAAGGCGTTGAAAAGACTATAGAGAAAGAGGTACAAAGCAATAATGGCAAATGGTATATAATTAAATACCAGCCTTATAAAATCCCTGAAAATGAAATAAAAGGGATTGTCATTTCATTAGTTGATATCACAGTGCTAAAAAGAAGTGAAGGCAATGAGAGGATTCTTAGAGAAAAACTTGCATTTGATACTTTAAAAACAGAGTTTTTCTCAAATATTTCACATGAGTTAAAAACTCCTCTAAATGTTATTAATTGCACCATTCAGCTATTAGGCAAATACGTAAAGGATAGAACGGAAATAGATATAGATATAGACAAATTATCCAGGCATACAAATATTATGAAGCAAAATTGTTATAGATTATTAAGGCTTGTTAATAATATAATAGATATAACCAAGGTGGATACAGGCTTCTTTGATATAGAATACATCAATTGTAATATTGTTAATATTGTTGAAGAGATAACTCTTTCGGTTGCCTTATTTATTGAGAGCAAGGGAATTTCACTATTATTTGATACCGATGTTGAAGAGAAGATTATTGCATGTGACCCTGATCAAATCGAGAGGATAATGCTAAACCTCCTCTCAAATGCTATTAAGTTTACATATAACAATGGAAATATAAATGTTAACATTTATGATAAAGGTGATAAGGTTGTAATTTCGGTAAGCGATACAGGAGTGGGGATTCCAGAGGATAAGTTGAATCTAATCTTTGAGAGATTCAGGCAGGTTGATAATTCCATTACAAAGAAATGCGAGGGAAGCGGCATAGGTTTGTCTTTGGTTAAGTCCCTTGTAGAAATGCACGATGGTAATATATCTGTTATTAGTAAATGTGGTGTTGGAAGTGAGTTTATTATTGAACTACCAGCGAAAACAATAGTTAATGAGAATAATAAGTCAAAAAAGGCTGATGAAAAAAGTTATGACAATATAGAAAAAATAAAGATTGAGTTTTCTGATATATATGGGTTATAAGCGGGGCTACATGCCCCGCTCGGTTTTATTCTATATTAAATACATTGTTAATCTTACATTTAGCAGCTAGATAAATGTAAAAGATTAATTGTATTTAGGCGATTTCAAAAATTTCCTTTGTCGATTTTCAATGGAGAAAAGTACTAAAATCAATATTTTTGAAATCGCCAGTTGACCAGTTATTTTTTTGTAATTACCTTATTCTATAAAACTTTTTAACATATCCCAAAAACTTTTGTCTGAAGTAAGTTCACTTTTAAAGCTTTCAAGCTCATTTCCTACAATATCATCAAGCACTTTTTGCCCTAAAAGCTCCACAGGTGCGTGATCATCAGTGAATATGAGATATGATTCGTTTTCTTCTTCAAGATTGTTCTTTACATATTCAGATACGCCTTTAAATGGATGATCATTAGCAATTTTATTAGAGGAGTTTAAGAAGCCAGTTAAAGAATTTTCATCATCAGAAGCAAAGACTATTGTATTTGTAGAATTTTTTATTTTGCAGGTATATACTTTTTTCATAACACTTTTTATTGTTTGTGTAAGATAGTTATTTATTTCTGTGTTTTTTTCGGAACGGATATTAATATTGACAACAATGGCTCCACCAGGATTTAAATGCTCCTTTACCGTCTTGAAAAACTCCTGCGTGGACATGTGGAAAGGAATTGTAATATCATGGTATGCATCAACCATGATAAGATCATACTTTTTATCACCTGATGTCATGAGGAAGGTTCTACCATCGTTTACATTGATATTAACCTCATTATCTTTTAACTCAAAGTATTTCTTTGAAAGATCAACAATCTTTTGATCTATTTCAACACCATCAGTATTTGTGTTTGGAAAGAATCTTTTAAGCTGTTTTGCATATGTTCCTGTTCCAAGACCAAGTATCAAACAATCCATTTTTTTGCTAAAGTCCATGTCTTTAATAAAAAATGGCGCCATAAGAGCATAATCGTAGTAAAGACCAGTCATACTGCTGTTTTTCTTGTATATCGACTGTACGCCAAATGCAACATTTGTTGAGAGTATCACTGAATCCTTAGTTTCGGATACTTGTAAATAATTATAAAGTGACTCGCCTTCATAGACAATATTACTTTTCCAAAAGGCATAGGAGTCATTAAATGGAATAGCCATAAGCGCGATAACAATTAGGATAGAAGTGCTTGTTCTGATAAGCCTTGTCTTTTTTTTGAGGAAGTAATATAAGCTTATTATGTTAAGTATAATTGAAAATGTAAAAAAGGTTTTGTTTGTGCCTAAATATGGTATTGTTATAAAAGTAGGAACAAAGGTACCAATAATACTTCCTATTGTTGACAGCGCATAGATTTTGCCAGCAGTTTTACCGCTGTTTTCCATATCTGTAACTCCAAGCTTCACAAGATATGGCGTGACCATTCCCATAATAACCAGTGGGAAGGAGAATATTGCAAGGCATGAAAAAGCTGAGCCTGCGACTACAAGGTTTTGTGGAAGTATCCACATGAAAAGTATTACAGACAACATAACTATGTACTTTCCAATCAATGGTATGAGTGCAATGTAAATAGCTGCAATCCATATCAGTGCATATAGCCTGTCCATGCTGTTATGCTTGTCAGCAGAGATTCCCCCAAGTATGTTCCCTAGGCTAAGACAGATCATAATAAGCCCGATAACGATTGACCATATTATACTTGATGTGCCGAAAGTAGGGGCTAAAAGTCTTGTAGCACTGAGTTCTACTGCCATTACTGCCATTCCGCAAAAAAATGCTGTTAGATAGATGTTAAGATTCTTTTTCATTTTGTTTATGCCTCTCCTTGAGTATAAGTTGTATTTTTGCTACTTCACTTTGAGTTTTGGAAACTTTTTTAGATATATAATCCTTTCTCAAGTATTATCATTTAACAACAATAATTCTAAACAACAAATCCATACATTTCAAGTATTTATTTAAAAACAGCATTTTATTGAGTGCTTTATTTTTCTATGAGCAGGTATTATAATTATACTTATATTAAATACAATATTAATCTTACTCGTGAACATGTAATTTGAGAAGTAAACTTATTTTGATTTGTTTTAAGGGGGCCTTTTTATGAGAAAGTTTTTAAAGCTTGCATTGCTTACAACTTTGGTTTCAAGTTTGGTGACGCCTTCTATAAAGCTTAATGCTTCTAGTAATACAGGACAAACTCTATATATTAATGAACTTATGGCGTCCAATACATCTTCAATAAGAGATGGAGATACAGACGACCCATCTTACGGTAGCAAGGGTGGAGCCTATTCCGATTGGATTGAAATCTACAATTCTAGTTCACAATCGATTAACTTAGATGGCTATATCCTGTCAGACTCTTCAGCGTCATGGATATTTCCTGATGCGGTTGTTCCAAGTGGCGGTTTCTTTTTGGTATGGGCATCCGACAAAAACAAAGTGGCAAGAGATGGGCAACTTCATACAAACTTTAAACTGAGCTCATCAGGAGAGACTGTTACACTCAAGAAGCCTGATGGAACAATAGTTGATTCTGTCATCATGGTAAGTCTAGCAAATGATCAGTCTTATGGAAGAAGTTCCGATGGTGCAGCTGGATTTACGATTTTTTCAAGGGCTACTCCATGTACCCCAAATATATCAGGTCAAGCGTCGATTGAGACTCCATTTTTTTCACATATAGCTGGATTTTATACTGGAGTGTTCGATCTCAAATTGTATACAAACCAGTCGGATGCAAAAATATATTACACAAAAGACGGGTCTGATCCAGTTCCAGGGAAAATTGGAACAATTGAATACACGGCTCCAATAAGCATAAAAAGTAGAGCAGGAGACCCGAATATACTTTCTATGATCAAAAACATAACAACTGACATATATAATCCATGGAAAGAACCAGCCAGAGAGGTTTTTAAGTGCTCAATCATAAAGGCTGTTTCGGTTGGAAAGGACGGTGCAAGAAGCAAAGTTGCTGCCAATTCGTATTTTGTTGACCCAGAAATGAATTCAAGGTACAATTTGCCTGTAATTTCACTGGTAACCGATAATCAAAACATTTTCGACAATGCAAAGGGAATATATGTAAATGCAAACTATACAAAGGAAGGTGAAGAATGGGAAAGACCAATGCATATTGAATTCTTTGAAAAAGATGGTACTCTCGGATTCTCGCAGTATTGCGGTGCAAGGATACACGGTAACGCGACAAGATCATTTCCTCAAAAGTCCTTCCGCCTTTATTCAGATAAGGAATATGATGATAAAGATGAATTTAAGTACGAAATCTTTCCAGGCCTTGAAAAGGAAGTAAATGATAATAAGATTAAAAGCTTTGATCGGCTGATTTTAAGGAATGCAGGAAATGATTGGACAAGCGCGATGCTGAGAGACGAGTTTATTCAGAGCCTTTTTTCAGGGGTTAAAACCCTAGATACTCAGGCTTTAAGGTCCTCAGTTGTGTTCTTAAACGGTGAGTACTGGGGATTATACCATATCCGAGAGCGCTATGACGATGAATACCTTGAATCACACTACAATCTTGATAAAAAAGGGGTAGCAATATTGGATGTATTCGAAAAAGTTGAAATACAAAAGGGAACGCAGGAGGATGCGGATGCTTACACCAACGGTATTATAAATTATCTTAAGTCGCATTCCATTACAGATCAGGGTACATATGATTATATAAAGACTAAAATGGATATAGAAAACTACATTGATTATAATATTGCACACATTTTCTCTGGAAATATCGACTGGCCAGGAAACAATGTATGCATATGGAGGTACAGAACCAATGATGGTCTGTATGATCGAGAAGCACCTTATGGACAGGATGGAAGATGGAGATGGTTCTTAAAGGATGTTGATTATGGATTCGGATTATACGGAAGCAGTGTATCACGTAATACATTAAACTTTGCGTCTTCTGAAAAACAGGAATCGTATGCAAATCCCGAGTGGGCTACATTCCTCCTTAGAACCCTCCTTAAAAATACGGATTTTAGGAATGAATTCATAAACCGTTTTGCGGACCGCATAAATACTACCTTTGAGCCAACAAGAGTATTGAATGTGCTCAATGGAGTAGCGGCTTCAATGGAGCCTGAAATTAAGGAAAACTACGACCGCTGGCAAAAAATCAGCTATGATTTCTGGCGTATTTTGGTTGAAGAAATAAGAACCTATGCAAAGGAACGTCCAGCTAATGTAAGGCAGCATATAGCAAGCCAATTCGCTGGCAGCGGCGTTACAGGGATCGCATCCGTTAAGCTGAATGCAGATCCTGCCAAGGGTTACATAAGGATAAATTCAATAGACATAAAA
>Ga0066603_10001496_pt1 | contig 15197 bp, 11 predicted proteins | sample Higcelweek8metaG_FD_59482 | JGI IMG/M metagenome (GOLD analysis project Ga0066603, IMG submission 59482) | Freshwater pond sediment microbial communities from the University of Edinburgh, under environmental carbon perturbations - High... | ecosystem: Environmental > Aquatic > Freshwater > Pond...
CAGCATTATAAACAACACGAGTGTAAAAACAAGACTACCGTTTACTGTAAATTGACTCATCATCCAGGGCCAAACAAAACGTTTTATCCAAAGATACGAAACATATCCGAGACTACAAATCCCTAAAAATCCAACTGCGACAGAACCGATAAAAATATTTGGATGTACAATCCCAAGACGGAAAAAATTTGTTAATAAATTTGATAGAGTTATCATATCAATGTCTTGTACTGACAAGTGTTGCAATACCGCCTGACGTAAGCAGTATGAAAATAATTGTAGCGGCTTTTGCTGTTATATAATACACTCCAAAAAGATATGATAAAAGAAATACGATGAATGTGAGTAATGCCAAAACAAATGGCACAAAATAATTCTTTGTGTAAACGGACATTCCAAGCGTAGAAAAACCAAACCATAACAACATATTTGAATGAATCTGCATCGGAAGAAACATATATAAAATGATTATCAAAATCCAAGCTACAAAATAAATTTTGGTAAAAAATAATATTGGAAGAAAACACATAATCCAATATCCGATATGAGGAAACGTACCAAACAACTCTTTTCCTTTTTGTTTTAAAAACCACAATGCTACATTTTTATCGGCACGAAGCATGGATTGTGAATATATGTAATCCGTTTGAAATGCATACATCCCAGGCAATACCGACACTGTATTATCCGTTGTTCCGTCAATGGTCGACAATTCATATTCAAATGTTTTCCCTTGAGAATCCGAAATTATTGGAAATCCAAATGGATATTTTCCTCCATCAATAAATCTATCTGTCACATAGGTATTTTCGATATTCCACTTCTCCGATCCTTTTTCTCGTAAACGAAAAATAAGTGAATTTGTATTTATTCTTCCCCCTGTTGAAAGTCGCACTTTCACTATTCCGAGTCGATCATGAGTTGCAGTAAATGTTCCTTCATAGGGTCTAGTTGGAAGAATGGGAATTATATTTTTCGTTTTTGATAACGAACTCGTTTCAGACAAGGATGTAATATACGAATCCTGATATCCAAATAATCCAATAATGAAACCTACAAATATAAAACAAATAATAACAAATTTAGTTTTCATGTTCTTTTTTATGTGAAAAACATATATACATACAACTCCCAACACAAACAAGACAACTAAATAATACTGAAGGAAATGTCATTCTGTCAGGTAAAAATTCTATCGTTACAGTTATTGGCATCTCTCTATTTCCTTGTCTTTGAATATCCCACACGTTCCCATACCCATATGCAACTCTATGATTAACAAATGTAGTAGCCTCTACTTCATCATGCGGAATTGAAATATTCCATAAAGAATTATATGGAGTAAGAAGCACAAGCGACTGAAAAGAGATTTTTGCAGGTAAAGTAATTTCGTATGTATTTGTTTTTATAAGACGAAGAATAATCTTTTCTTTTAGTGCATGAATATCATTAGGGTCATTTGTCAAAAAAGCTGTATCAAATCCCTGCTTTTGTTTCAGTGTATATATGCTATATGTTGTCCCAATGTCAGTTATTTTCTCTCCCAGTAGCGCCTCCCTATACTCCTTTGTTTGAAGCGACATAAACGAAAATTGATCAAGTTGCTTCTTCAGAGCATCTGGAATATCTCCATTAATCATGATCACATAGCCAACATTGTATGTCTCAAACATTGATACAATATCCTCATATTTTTTCTCTTGTAACAATTCAAGTGTCTTCCAACTCTTATTTTGGTCAATCGATGTTTGAAGACCATAAAACCCTACAATATCTGATTTTTCCGCAAGAATTTGTAGAGGAGATAATCCGAGATACCAAAGATCTTTATTCATTTCATCTTGAATTGGGGTGTATCCGGGGAAATTCATTGGATACCAAAGAAATCGTTTTGTCGTATCAAATGATGTAAGATAACGAGTTAACTCTTGATATTCATGAGATAATTGCGTGATGGGTTGACTCGTTTTTCCAACACCTCTTGATTGAAAAAATTGTGGCAATTGAAATGCTAATAAAAACATCACTAATCCGTACGTTATCCATGTCCATAATCTTTTCTTCTGTTGTATTAATACTATACAAGAAAAATACACAAGCCATGAAGATACGAAAGCAAATGCTAGACCAAATTTATTAAACATATTTCGAAACATTGCAAACATTGGAACAAAACGATTGAGAAATAGAAAAAGATCCATATTCCATGTACCCATATTTGGAGTAATCATGATAATCGCAATACATAAACAAAGAACCATAACACCAAAAAGTACTTTCATTTCTTTTGAAATATTTTTTAGTTTAATTCCAGCAAGTGTTATCAAAAGCAGAGAACTAGCGCCAATAATTTCCTGTACTGGCATCGGACGATGATCATCCCATGAAGTACGTAAATACCCTGCGATCTGATGCGTTGGACCATTTAAAAACATTGTGGAATAAATCATATTTTCTGCATCCTGAATAAATTGGCTGGAAACTACGAAAGACAGTAATGTTTTATCAAACCGCGAAGCAACAATACTGAGTATTCCATGGACGAGCCAATACCAATTGAGTCCGAAGGAAATAAGAAAAAATACGAGTATTGCAAACCAAAAATATTTTTTGTATTTCAATGCTGAGTATATAATGTACGGAAGGCAAACAATAATACATGGAAGAAGCCAAGGAAGTGAAAGGATAGATGAACTCAATACCCATACAAGAACGGCACTTCCAACAATATATTTTATATTCCTACTCTGTAACCCACGCGTAAAAGTATAGAAAAAAATTGGTACGAGCATCACAAGATATATCGGTATCAACTCACTTTGATACAACGTTTTAATGATATATGGTGATGAAATATATACACAGGAAGCTAGAATTGCCGCAACACGAAACAGTCTTTTTTTTGCTGTATTAAACGTTTGAAAAAATAGGTAACAAAAAAGGAATCCTAGAGATAGATTGAGACCATAAAATAAATGTTGAAGATTTATGATTGGAATAAATGTGTGTACTAAAAAAAATAGTCCGATGAGTGGCGCATTATAACTTGCCGCTAGATATCCAGCATTCCCACCGAGTCCGTTTGCAGACATCACCTGAAATATAAAATTCGTTAAATATTCTCTGGGATACAGATAATATAAACGTAAGTCATCACCGCCAAAACTATATCCAGAAGATGACAGAAAAGGAAGCAAAAAAAGACTACATGTTATTACAATAACTGCAATATGAATGAAATTAATATTACGTACGTTTTGTTTTCGTTTCATGAGTCGTTGGCAATTCCCAAAAACTATTATATGGGGTTATTTTACCTCTATAGACAAATCCATGTGACATTAAATACGAAACAATTGTGGGATTAACGCAGTCCTCAATCATAAGTAATGTTGGAATATGATAGAAAAATAGTTTTTCTGCACCTCGAATCGCTTCCTCTTCATGTCCTTCAATATCAATTTTAATAAACATATAGTCAAATCTTGAAACATGTAGTGATGAAAGAAGCGAATCCAGTGTTTGAACATGAAACTTCACCTGCGTTTTACATACTTCTTTGTCCTTCATCACAAATCCTGGCACGTGTATATCTCTCTTTTTATTTCCTAAGGCGATATTATGAATCGTCACATATGCGATCTTATTTTCCCGGACATTCTGTCTTAACAATTCATAATATACAGGATCCGGTTCGAAAGCATGAGTTGTCATGTAATTACTTTGAACTATTCTATTCATACCAACTGAATAGAGACCGACATTAGCTCCTATATCAAGAAATAAAATTTTTTCTTTTTTCTCAATGGCATTTTTCATACAAGAAGCGAAGTATTCCATATCTGCCCGTTCAAATGAAGGATTCATAATGAGATAACTATACAGATCTCCTATGAAATGAAACCTTCCCCATAGTGTCGTAACTGTCTGAATGTGATTTTTTTCTGGCATTTCTATCCATGTTCCTATCAATACCGCAAGAAGGTGGATACATTCAGAAAGAATCATGTTCATTCTACCTTCAGAACAATCGATAACAATTCTCATTTTGTAATACAAAAATAGTAGATAATAACGTATTGACGAATATTTTTTCATAAGTTCTCTTTCATTGCGTGCGTGATGAAAACATCACCGAGTCTACACCAATCAAGCAACCGTTCCAATGGGTAAAACAAAAGAATGAAAAATGGATTTCCAACTAAATGGTATTTCAAACCAAATTTCTCATTGCAGTAATACTGAATTGTTCCAACAATTCCACCAACAGAAAAAAATTCTTGTTTTTTAATAACAAATTTTCTTTTTGCAAGCAAACGATTCAATGTTTTTACAGAAAATATATACCTATGTCTCGGACAATCAAGATTTAACCAATATGTTCTAGCAATTTTTGCTAGAATACTTTCATTATTTGGCGTCCCAATAATGAGTTCTCCTCCAATTTTGAGTTTCTGATATGCCAACTTCAAAAAAAGATCAGGATTATCTAAATGTTCTATAACATGATACACACGAATCACATCAAACGTCCCATCTGCATATGATTGCAATGATTGATATGAACCAAATTTCACATTCAGTAATCCGCGTTTATGTGCTATCTGTATAGCAAAGCGATCGATGTCTATTCCATATACGTCCCAACCGACTAATTTTAATTGCATCAATGATTCGCCAGACCCACAACCTACATCGAGTATTTTACCTCTCTGTACATAGGAGGGAATTGCAGGGATTTTTATGAAGAATCGAATCAATCGATCAAAAATATTGGAGGAAGCACTTCGTGCAATAACAAATGTCCGTAATCGCCAAAATATGCTCGGACGCACACTATCTTTATAAGAATAATAGGTTTCTGGATAATATTGACGCACATCTTTCTCTCCAAGATGAGGATCGAATTTCCATAAACCACATTTTTTGCATGTGACCACACGAAATGCTCCAGAGATGTGATACAGTCGATCCTTTGCTAAAAATAGAGATTTCCAAGAAGTGGACAAACACACTGGACATTTCATTATCGTATTCTCCTGACTTCCATTAAATATTGAATGATACTAATGAAGAAAAACAAATAAAACCACTCTCCTAGCCGTTCAGTGATCAGAGATGTACTTGTTGGAATATATGATAACCCCATGAGTATCAAAAAATAGAGCGCCACAATGAATGTCACTCTACTTGTACTTTTTTGAATGAAGATAAACAAAAATAGCAATAGTAAAGCGAGCAAGAAAGGAAAATCTGTAAATGAAAATATACCAGCAAGATCCAACAGCGCAATTCCTGCAATAACTGGGATAAGCAAAAAAGAACCAATAATAACAAGTTTATGTCTTAGCATATCGTTTCCTTACCACACCATATATAAAGAAAATAAGTACACTCAAAAGTGTTAAGACAGAAATGGTGCTCCCTATATAAAAAGCGTTCTGGAACGATAAGGTTATTGTACCTTGAAGAATTGAATCACTATTATCTAAAGGATCTATAATCCATCCATTTGCATATCCATTCGCCAATACATGTTTCTGTAGCGGTATATCTTTCCCTTCTATGTTCAGATTCCAATATGCATTGAATGCATGAGACATAACAAGCAAGAGTGGTGTTTTTCTGCCTTTCAAGTCAATTGTGAAAGAATATTCTATTGAGGATTTTTTTATATAAGTTACAGTTGGACTATCTGATGCTATTTCCTTAGTACACAAACTGCTTTGACATAGCTCTGTATCTACATAGGCTGATCGATTTGACCCTGTCATTGCACTTGTTACATCTTCACCTATCGTATCTGGAATATAGATCAAGGGTCGAACAACAGCGTTATCAATTTCATATATCGAATATACCCCTTTTTCATATTTCTTCTTTGCTGGAAGCGATGCAAGAAATTTTAGGTACGATTGTTGATCAGCAATCAATGGTAATGCCTTTCTATTGCCATATACATAGCCTGGATACGCAATTGGATACTCAGGGAAATTATCCAACACTCTAGCATCATTGTTATAAAAAATATATCGAATATTGAGTAACGAAAAATATTGCAACAACTCTGTAATATTTTCTCGCTGAAAAGCGTCAAAAATTGGCTTATCGTAATTTGCGAACGTCCAAAATCCAGCAAAATCATTCCGTCCGGCCAAATGTGACACCATTGATAAGCCTACATACGCTCCTTCGGATTTGCCAAAAACAATTTGATAACTTGGAAATGTTAAAGGAAGTGTAATAACTTTTCCATCTTGTGGCAATGTACGCACATAAGCAAACGTTTCCATCAAATCTGGATCGATCACGAAATTTGTTGAAACATTCTTTGATTGGTAATTAATCGTATGCACTGCATTTCCTTGGAGAAAAGGAACTGTGCGGTATATGATTGACCCAAAAATACAAAGTCCTACACATAGCATGCCAATTTTGCGTTTGTGTAGAAATAGTTGGTAAAAAGATACTGCAAAAAGCACCGTGTAAAAAAAGACATACACGAAATACCACTTTTCATTGAATGAACGAAACATTGCAAAACCAGGAAGGTAAAAAAAAGATCGATACAGGGATACTCCGACCTGCGTAATATTCGCTGACACAAGAAAGAGTGTCAAAACAAAAAATATTCCTGTGAGTGCCATCAAACGATTGCGTACAAAAATAAATGCTATAAGGATTAATACCGGAACAAAAAAAATCACAAATTCCTGTGTATGGTACGCAGAAGGTTGAAATATATTGGTACTGATTTTTCCAAGTTGTGGACGGTTCACTTCAAAATAAGTAAGTGGTGGAGCTGGATTTTCTTTTGAGGCTGCGTTAAAAATTTGAAAGCGGGTTGAGTTAGCGATATCAAATAATGGCGCCGCGGTCGGTATAAGATGAAATGCATGAACACAAGCAAATAATGCTAGACTTATACCAATCTCTTTCCATGGAATTGGTTTTAATACTATCCATCGAATATACCCAAGCAAAAATATTCCCACAAGTGGAAAGAAAGAAAATATTTGAGGAGTACTTGTAAAGCCGAAAGAAGGGGCAAACAAAAGAGATCCAATAATACCTATTCCTAAATAAGGAAAATTTCGTGTTGTTATATATTTCAACACCATAAAAGCTACAAAAGGATTTATAAATACTTGATTATGTGATATAAGCGACCGTTCCCAACCAAACACAGTAATAAATGAAACGTACACTAAGGCGCCAATAAACGAAGTGAAAGATAAAAGGAAACTCTTCTCACGAACGAAAAGAAAAATAATCTCCTTGATGAAGAGAAACATGACAATAAACGAAAATGATAATTTCATTCCCTGCGTTATTGCTATCACTGTTGTAGGAGACCAGAATATGCGAAAGAATTGTAGTAAAACTAAATGCGGTATATAGTAATAATTTGGATCTATACTTGTAATACCTGAAGGAGATAAACCAAACAAAGAATAGTTTTTCAAAAAGGCTATTGGATCAAGAAAGTATAGTCTACTGCAATCACCACCTAAATCTACTTCCCCAGGCTTCAACCAAAAAAAAGGAATAACAAATAACGCAATCGATATGATAACAACTGCAAAAGGCACGAAATACTGTACTAATTTTTTCATGTCCTTTGCTCCATGAACGTTTTTATTGTTTTACACATATATGACATCATTTGATTCGTGATACCAGGGTATACTCCAATCCAAAAACCACTATTCATAATAGTATCAGAATTTGTGAGCAAACCAGATGTTTGAATATCCTTTCTTCCTAAATATGCTGGATGTTTTAATAAATTACCTGCAAATAAATTTCGTGTACCCACTCCATGTGATTCAAGATAGGTAACCATTTCAAGTCGTGTAAATGGTGCAGTCGATCGAATGACAATCATAAATCCAAACCAACAGGGATCTGCTTTTTCTTCCCATGTTGGCAATACAAAAAATTGTTCATATTTTGTAAAAAATTTATACAATTTCTTGAAATTCTCTTTTCGCTTTTTTATAAACCTCGGTAACTTTTTCAACTGCGCCACACCAATCGCCGCCTGAAAATCAGTCAATTTTAAATTATATCCAATTTGAGAATATGTGTATTTGTGATCATATCCGAAAGGAAGGTCTCCAAGTTGCTGTGTAAACCTTTTTCCGCACGTATTATCTTTTCCCGTGTCACACCAACAATCACGTCCCCAATCACGAAATTGACGAATTGCGCGATGGATGAGCGGATTATTTGTCACGATAGCTCCACCTTCACCCATTGTTATTTGATGCGCTGGATAAAAAGAAAACGTAGCAACGTGTCCAAAAGTACCAGCTAATTTCGCATCGTATGTTCCACCTAGTGCATCGCAACAATCTTCTATGAACCACAAATCATATCTCTTCACGAGTGTCATAATCTCACCCATTGGCATGAGATTACCTAATGAATGAGCAAGCATGATAGCCTTTGTCTTTTTGGAAATAGCTTTTTCTATCAATTGTGCGGTTGCATTCCGAGATCCAATGTCAACATCAATAAATACAGGTATAAGTCTATTTTGAATAATAGGATTGACTGTTGTCGGAAAAGCACACGCTGCTGTGATGATCTCATCACCTGGTTGAAGTGCTTTTTTACCAAAAACTGTAGCGGTAAGAGCTGTCAAGGCAACTAAATTAGCAGAAGATCCAGAATTGACAAGTGTAACAAATTTCGTTCCAACGTATGAAGAAAACTTTTTCTCAAAAAGTTTCGCATATTCCCCTTCTGTCCACCAACCAGCCTTAGCAACCGCTATTGCATTATTAATTTCTTCATGATCAAATACTTTTCCTGAAACTGGGATATAGCTACTGATTATTTTTCTTTGCATATGGTTTGTTGAAACAAAGAATAATGATTGATATCAATTTATTTTTCATACCAGATACTCAAAATACCTTTTAAAATTTGGTCTAACCCTAAATCATTTACTTCTCTCATATACTCTTGCTTTCCAATACACTTAGTAAATCTATCAGGCACGCCGAATCTCCTAAATAAAATGTTTGTATTATGTTCGGCCAATACTTCTGCGATTGCTGAACCAAGTCCTCCTATGATACTGTGTTCCTCTAATGAAAAAATAGCTTTTGTTTCTTTTGCAGCTTTCAATATAACTTCTTCATCAAACGGTTTAATAGTAGGCATACTAATGAATCGTACAGATATACCTTTTTGTTTCAATGCATCCGTAATTTCTTTACCACGTTCTAACATGGTCGAAGTTGCAACCAAAGTTAAATCTTTCCCATCATTTAAGATAATGGCTTTACCAATAATAAAATCAGGAATTGATTTATGTATAACAGGTTCCCCTGCTTTACCCAAACGAAGATATACTGGTCCCGTTTGATTCATCATAGCTTTTGTCGCTAAGCCTGCTTCCATGGGATCACCAGGACACAAAATCGTTATATTTGCTAATGTGCGTAAAATGCCGATATCTTCCAATGCGTGATGTGTATGTCCATACGGCCCATAAGAAAATCCAGCACCGATACCAACAATCTTAACATTCAAATTTTGATAACATACATCATTTCTTATCTGTTCAAAATTACGCATGGTAACAAAAGGTATAATAGAATAGATGATGGGAATCTTTCCTTCGCTTGCCAATCCGGCCGCCATACCTGTCATATTTTGTTCAGCTATACCTGCATTAATGAACTGTTTTGGACAAACACGAATAAATTCCTCAAAAACAGAGAATCCTAAATCCCCTGTAAGAAGGATAATCTTAGAATTCTTTCTCGCTAACTCTGTTATAGTTTTAACAAATGTAATTCTCATGTTATTCCAAGGCTTGGATAGCTGCTTTATATTCATCTTCTGTAGGAGGTTTATATTGAGAAGAAACCTGATTTATGTATTTTGGAACTCCCCCAAGACCTTTAATTGTATGTGCAATCAACACGGATGGTTTCCCTTTTTGGAAGGGCAATTTTGATAATGATTTCATTACCTTATTAAGGTTATTACCATCTGTTTCTTTGACAATCCAACCAAAATCACGCCATTTTGCTCCGAATGGCTCAAGATCAAGCACATCTTTTGTTCGACCATATCCCTGTAGTTTGTTATAGTCAATGATTGCGACCAGATGGTCTAATTTATGATGCCCTGCATATAATGCTGCTTCCCATGTCGCTCCTTCATCACATTCCCCGTCAGATAGAATACAAAATGTATAAAATTTTTTGCTATCCATCTGTTCTGCAACTGCTACCCCAACCGCCATAGAGAGTCCATGCCCGAGAGATCCTGCAGATACTTCTACCCCCGGAACACAATGACGTATTGAGTGTCCGCCTAAAAGCCCGTCATTCTGTTCATAACTTTCCAAAATCTTTTTCGAAAAATATCCTCGTTCAGCAAGAACTGCAAACAATGCTTTCGCATCATGTGCTTTACTAAATATTAATCGATCACGTTTATCATTATATGGATTATTGGGAAAAACTCTCATTATCTGAAAATATAGTGCTACCAATATCTCGACACAAGATAAAGCGCCTCCCGTATGTGCGCTTTGTGAACGAAAACTCATCATAAGAATATTCTTACGAATGCTTATAGCAATTTTTTCTAACTTCCTATGTACCATATAAATATTTTTGTAAAAACTTTTTAATCAATATCTGCAATTCTGATATGCCATATGATAACACGGCTATAAAACACACAACAGGATGTAAAAACCAAGAAAAATCATGAACTAACAAAAATCCTTTGATACTTACACATAGGGGTTGTATCCACGTCAATGAATAGAGAATAAATAATGATAACTTCTTCCTGTCATGAGAATTATTTACGTTAAATACATAATATGAACGTGTTTCTTTTTTATCATCAAAAAATAAATTTTTATACCTAATACGTCGCTTATATAGATTAAATATATTTGATCCAGTGTAATGAATAATTGAATTTTTTACGACACCATAAGTTCCATAACCAAGTTCTGCAAGTTTGTAAAACGCATCTGTATGAAGAAATTCATTTCGTTTGTTATTAACTTTATTTATCAATAGACGTCTCACAATATGTCCATTATCACCGAGGGTGGGTAGAGTATTTGTCGTAAACCGAACAACTGAATATCGCTCCGTATCCTTTATCAATACTCCTTTATTGTATTTCGTTTGAAAACGAGGCATTTTTTCTGATTTCCCTAAGTAATAAACAGTAGGATCATTTACCCCAATTAATGCACAGTACTTTGTAAGGACTGGCATATCAGAAGTAAATGAATTATACATACTAAAAGCACCGACGATATTTTTTTCTTTTACAAAAGGTTCTACCATTCTCCTGAGCCAATTCGTACCCACAAGAATATTATCTGCTTCAATAATAGCGACTAGATCATTTTTTGATTTCTGCATACCCACCCCTTTTCGTCCTTCAGAGTTATTTCGTAAATTTGGCAATCTATAGATAGTACATCCATACTCTTTTGCGAGACGTAATGATCCATTTGTTGATCCACCATCCATAACGAGATGTTCGATATTTCTCTTCGGATAATCCTGCGTTTGAATTGACTCTAATACTTTTCTCCAAATTGAAAGATCCGCGTTATAATTTAAGGTGATTATTGAAATTGTGGGTAAATACATAAATTTTTAACGTTCTTTATCAAACATTTTTCTCCAATACACAGTTTTTTCCAAACCTTCATCCAAGGAGTATTTAGGAGACCAATGAAGCAATTCCTTCGCTCGAGAAATATCAGCTTCCCATTTTTTTGATTCAATCTGGCGATTTTGTTTTGCAAAAGAATTCCATGATATTTTCAAAGTTTGATTACAAATTATTTCCAATTTTTTAACTACATCGTGAAGAGAATGTTGTTTTCCTGATCCAATATTGATTATCTCTCCATTTAAATTCTCATATTGTCCTTTAGCTACACAAATATAGGCTTGAACGACATCTTCAATAAAAACAAAGTCCCTCACGTACAATGGATTACTTGCCTGTAATGACATATTCGACAGAACACTTGTTATACAAGATGGAATAAATCTTGTTGGCTGTTCAAAATAGCCATAAGGTGAAAATAAACGAAGTGTCACTATACAACAATCAGAATTAATTGATTCTTTCTGACACAAAAGTGTTCCCGCAGCCTTTGTCACAGCATAATCATTAATTGGACTAAGAATATTATTTTCATTCATTTTCGTTTGCTTGATTCCATATTCAGAAGAACTACCAGTATTAATTAATATTTCTACGCTTGTGTTTTTACAAGCCTGAATTAATCTATACAGACCTTTAATATTCATATCTATCATACTATTAACATCTCGCTCCTGAGGCATTGCGCCATACGAAGCACAATGGATAACAATAGAAGGTTTTTCGATTTTAAAAATCGACAGTAAATCTGTACGTAACAAATCCCCTTCATACACTGTTATGGATTCCTTGAGATCTGATAACCGCCAATTCAATGATTTTTTTCTCGACAACACCGAAACGTAATCTCCTCTCCGTAATAAAGTTCTAACAATATTTGCACCTATGAATCCAGTGGAACCAGTTACAAAATATCTTTTTTTCATACACGTAATAGACTAACTAAACTAATTGTAATATGTCAGTTTTTTTTATATGTGACCGCCGTCTCCTATACCATTCAGCCAGTGTTTTAACCGTTTCCTCAAAGTTTGAGTATTTAAATGAAGGTATTTCATTATGCAATCTCTCTGTCGAACATGTATATTCATTATTAAAGCCTTTTTCTAAAATTTTTATTTTTTGCGGTTTCTTCATAATAGAAAGAATATTGGTAACAATATTTAATAAATATTCTGATTTTCCGCATCCAACATTATATGTCTTAAATTGAGGTGCTATATTAATAAAGTTATCAAGAATCATTATAAAATCATCAATATACAAATAATCAAAAAGGGCATTTCTTCTTATAGTAATTGGAATATCGAAAAGAACCTGACAAATGATATTTGATATTAACCGAAAACGATATTCTTCATATTTTCCATAAATTCCAAAAAGACGTAAATTGTATATAGGCATTTTTGTTTCTTCGATAAAAGAAGCAACCGTATACTTATATAAACCAAAATCATCAGATGGAATACGTTTACCGAAATCAATTTCTTTTACCTGATGGATAGGTAGTTGTTTTCCAAACTCAGCGCCACTTCCTAGATAGATCATGCGTTTGAAATGAGAGCTACATCTAATAATATTAAAAAAAATACGGAGGTTTAAAGAAACAAAATTTTGTATGTGTGCTTCGGTTTTTTTTCCACCAATGTTAGCCGTATGAATAAGGACGTCAACGGGATTTTTTTGCATGAACACTTTTACTGCTTCAGTGTCTAATAAATTTAACTCATTATGAGAAGGTGCGAGTATTTGATATTTTGTGCCTAAAAGCTCAACGATATTCCGCCCAATAAAACCACTTGCACCAGTAAGAAATATACGTTTTTTCATATCCGTAAACAACTCTATTCATTTATGTATGGGATCAACAATCATATTTTTATAAAATTCCTCTCTACTTAAAAATGGGTACATATCCTCTAGTGGTTTGGATATCATTGTTCCATCCGGCCTTCTCTCAGATGTTACTTTAGGAATAAAAGGCTGCATCGGATCGAGAATAATTTCTATCAACATTGGTCCGCTTTTTGACAAAACTTTCTTTAATTGAAACTTTAAATTTTTTTGGTTTTTAATTCTCTTCGTCGGAATCCTATACGCTTTGGCTATTCTTACCATATCAGGACATGATAAACCACTATTTGGGTCGCACCCTACAAACCTACCATTAAAAAATGCCATTTGCGTATGTTTAATACTTAAATACCCTTGGTTGTTAAACACAAACAGCTTAATGGGCAAATTATAATGAACAATTGTCTGTAATTCTTGAATATTAAGCTCTAAACCTCCATCTCCATGAACACATATAACCCGTTTTCCACTATTGCCAAAACATGCCCCAATCGCTGCTGGTAATCCATAACCCATTGGAGAAAAACCTCCATTTGTAAACATCCTCTGTCCTTTCTTAAGCTTAAAAGCTTGTGTTGAGCTGTAAAAACTCGCTCCTTGATCGGTGACTATGATGTCTGTGTCAGACAGTGTCTCGGATAATACATCAAAAAAATAATAGGAGTTCACATATTTTTTATCATTTCTTTGTACATCACTAACCAATGGAAAATTTTGCTTCCAAGCATTACACGATTTTAGCCAATAACTTGTTTCTAACGATTTTTCACCCAATTTTTTATTGAGTAAAGGAAATACGTCTCTTAGATCCATATGTAAAGAAACGTCAGCATTTATATATGTATTTTTTAACTGTTTTTTATCAATATCGATAACTATTTTTTTTGCCTCTTGAGCAAACCAATTCGTTTGATATCCGATTGTTGGGAAAGCCAATCTTGTCCCCAAACATAAAACCAAATCAGCATTTTGAACTGCAAAATTGGCGGCTCTTTGACCATTTATTCCAATACTTCCTACACGCATCGGATGACTATAATAAATTGTATCAAAAGAGTTTTTAGTCGTAACCACTGGGATTTGATATTTTTCAACAAAATTCAAAAATTCTTTTTGTGTACCTGAAAGACGAATTCCATGCCCAGCCAAAATAATTGGCCTCTTTGATTCTCTCAACAAATGAATAATATTTTTTATCGCTAAAGCGTCATTTGAGCAAGTTATTGAAGCAAACTCTTTTTTTGCATCAAATTTTATTAAAGAACGAGTATCTATCATTTTAGATTGAATATCCAAAGGAATATCAATCCAAACAGGACCAGGTCGTCCAGTTTTAGCTAAAAATATTGCTTTTTCAAGGTGATATTGGATCATCTTTTCATCCATAACAGTGACTGAGTATTTCGTCACACTTTCAACAATTTTAGTAATATTTGCTTCATGCACTCCTCTTTGCCTTAAACCCGTATGCCCAATTAAAAATTTTGAGTTTGATTGACCAGATAAAATTAACACAGGAATCGAGTCATTCCATGAACATAGTAAGCCAGTAATGACATTTGTGGCAGCTGGACCTGTTGTTACGAGGGCTACTCCTAAATTTCCCGTTGTTCTCTGATACCCCTCAGCTGACATTGCACATGCTTGTTCATGATGATTACAGATAT
>Ga0066603_10001519_pt1 | contig 15003 bp, 9 predicted proteins | sample Higcelweek8metaG_FD_59482 | JGI IMG/M metagenome (GOLD analysis project Ga0066603, IMG submission 59482) | Freshwater pond sediment microbial communities from the University of Edinburgh, under environmental carbon perturbations - High... | ecosystem: Environmental > Aquatic > Freshwater > Pond...
CCAGAATATCCCAACAGAATCAGAGTATGACCCAACAGCAGGTAGTTGATGTTCAGCAGACTGTCAGATCTGCCGTATCCATGATGATTTATGAGATACGAATGGCTGGTTATAACCCTGATGTGGGAAATTATGGAGAGGGTATACTTAATGCCGGAGTTGGAACAGAGGCAGATCCTTTTACATTTGCCTATGTTGCTGATGATGACGGAGTTGATAATAATGGTGCCGACGGCATTGATGAGAAAGGTGAACTGAAAACCTTATCCTATTTTTTAAATGGCAGTGATCTGGTACTAAATGATGGTGGAACTGATAAATTGATAGCTGAGAATATTGAACCAGCTGGAGATCAGGATAACATTGATAATGACAGCGATGCTGCAATTGATGAAGCAGATGAAGCCAACTTTATCTTTACATGTCTTGATGGCAGTAATACTCCAACTTCTGTTTTAAACAATATCAGAGCAATTACAATATCTATTACCGCCACATCTGATTGAACAAAATGATTTAAAATAAAAATTTTTATGATGGCTCATGAGTCTCAACTTATCATTTTAAATATTGCATGTGTGCTGTCTGAATCAAACTCAAAGACTATATTTTATGGTAATCCAGAGAAATTATGACTGACGAGTCTCTAAGTAGAAGAACAAGGTTGGCAGGGAGGAGATAGATGAATCAGGGCAAAGAAGGTTTTACTTTAATAGAACTCATGATTGTTATTGGGATAATAGGTATTATTGCAATGATAGCTATTCCCAATTATATAAATTATAGAAATAATGCATTCTGTGCGAGTACAGAAGATGCTGCTCATCGCATTTCAATGATTATTGCAGATTATTTTACCATTCCAACTAAGACATCAATGAATAAGGATGATATAAAGCTTAGATTGAAGGGTGATAGATATAGTGAGTATTTTACCCCATCACCACTCATTCTCCCCAATACTAATATAACTATTACCGTTACTGACTTCTCTGGATCATGTCCTACCGAATACAAAGAAGCAATGCCTATAAAAAATGGTACTGGATGGGATGATGATTTTTACCAGAAGGTTATGAGAATCTCAAGAAATAATCCCGCCAGCGGTTTCCGTACTTTGACAACAACAGTTAAATGCAGAAATTTAGGACTTTAAAGACAAGAAGGAAAAGTATCATGCCAACAATTTCAATGTTTTATGGAATTCTTATCAGGATGTTTTTCCGAGATATTGAAAAACACCATATCCCACACATACATGCGGAATATCAAGGCGAGGTTGCTGTATATGCAATTAGTGACGGAACGCTGCTTGCGGGTACTATTCCAGTTAAAAAGCAAAAACTTGTAGTTGCCTGGATTGAAATCCACCAGGAAGATTTACTTGTAGATTGGGAATTAGCAGTAAATGGTGAAAAACTATTTACAATCAGGGGGCTTGATCAATGAAGATTAAAACAATTTATCCCAAGTCTGATCATACTTTAGAAATAGTTGCTAACGACGGCCGTATTGGCATTTTTGACGTTGCGCCCTATTTAAAATATGAAGCTTTTTCCGCTTTAAAAGATGAAACCGCTTTTATGAAAATTTCAAATGGCGGATATTTTATAGAGTGGGATTGTGGAGCAGATCTGTCTGCCGACACTATTGAAGCCAGATGGACGCAGCTTAACTGTCACTCAAAAGGCTTCACATTGATGGAGGTTCTGATTGCAATGGCTATCTTTGCCATTGGCATTCTTGGTGTTGCCAAATTGCAGATAACGTCAACAGGAGAGAATACAACATCAAGGACAATGACTGAAGGGGCGACAGTTGCAGTAGGCAGCACAGAGCAGCTGCTTGTTTACGACTATGACGACACTACCAATCTGGCTGAAGGGACACACACACCTGAAGTGATTACTGGTGCATCAGGAGTTGAATATACGGTCACAACTACAATCAACGATGATACCCCGATGAAAAATGTGAAACAGATCAATATTACAGTCAGCTGGAGTGATAAAGGGACAACAAAAACATTTGCAATGACAACCTATAAAGCACAAGAGGTATGATGATATGAAAAGAGAGAGACTCTCATATAAAATGGTCTTGTCAGAAGATAGAGGATCTGCGATTGTAATTGCCATTCTTACCCTTCTGGTAGTAACAATAATCGGCCTCTCAACAATAGATAACTCCACCACAGAGAAAACGATTGCCACCAATGATATCTTATACAAACAGGCGTTCTCAGCTGCTGATGGGGGCACTCAGGTGGCACAGGAGCTTATTGAACAGAACATTGCCTGTCCCAAAGGCTTTTTTCCTGATGAGACGTTAAGCACAACAGCTGGTGATGGCAATGCTCCTCTGCTGCTGACAAATGGTCTGAATTCTTCTGATAAGGTCAACAGGGTAACTAGTTTAACTGCCGCCTATCTGGCAGTAGTTGACAACGACTTTGCAACAGATGGTTATGTACCGGTAGAGGATACTTCCGATCCATATCCCAGTGATACTGAAGGACGGCGTGATATCTATTTTGTTGCCAATCCCCCTTTGAGTGATGATGATGCTGTTCCACACACAAACATTGTCCCTGCTGAACATGATGCAACCTTCATAGATGGAAATTCAATGCTTATGGCAGAAGGGTATTCAGGCTTTGGCAAGGGTGCTGGCTTTGGAGGCGGTAAAATAATATATGATATCAACTCAAAGAATGAGTACAGCGCCCGCAACAGCTGCACCCATATAATAGTTGAGTACAGGCATCTTATTGGAAAGGAGGGCGATTGTGAGTACAAATGAATTTGAACATTGTTCTCAGGATATTCTCATCCATAGTGGAACGGAGGTATTAATGATGTTTATCAGAAAGCTGCTATCTGCACGTATGCTCATTCAAACAATTATTGCTGTAGGTGTTCTGTCTCTCATGATCCCTGACTTTATGGGTATGGTCAGCAACGCTTCTGCTGCCACTGCCACTGATTACAAGTCGATTCCTCCGTTTGTCAGCGCAGGTGTGCCCCCCCTTGTTATGCTGGTAATGAGCAAAGACCACAAACTCTACTATGAAGCCTATAATGATGCATCAGATCTTAATGAAGATGATATTATTGATGTGGGCTATAATCCTGCAATAGAGTATTATGGCTATTTTGACTCTTATAAATACTATGAATATGATAAAAATGACAGCAGTGTCACCGACCCTGATTATACTTCAACATCAATGTTTGTTCCAGTAGGCACGACCACTGATAAAAAGGCTCCGGCAGGAGACTACTGGAGCGGTGATTTTCTTAACTATCTCACTATGACCAGGATGGACTGTCTGAGAAAAGTGCTGTATGGCGGATACCGTTATGTTGATGAGGTAGATGAAACAGTTCTTGAGCGGGCATTTGTTCCACAGGAGGGCCACACATGGGGTAAGGAGTATACAAGCGTTGCGGATGACGGATATGATATACAGGACTATACTCCGCTTGATCTTCCTGAAGATGGAACCCGCCACCTCTTTGCCAACGTATCTCTTAACAAGGCAGGTGGATACTCTATCAGTGCCGTGAGTCCTCCTCTGCTGAGAGTTTTAAATGACAGCAAGTACCGTATCTGGGAGTGGGTGGCAAAAGAGCAGCCTGTGGCAGGTATTAAATGTGCAAATGGCAATTGCGAGGCCACCTCTTCAACAATCGAAACAGCAGGCCATCCGGCAAGCGCTTCGGCATTTCAGACTATGGTGGATAAATGGGCAACGACAGCACAGCTTTGCGGTACAGGCAGCATTTCTCAGGTTAATACTACAGGATCCAACAATAACCCCTTTTCAACAGCTTCTGGCTGCAGTAATGATTACTACCTGACCATCATTGAGGGGCAGATTAACGCCTCAGTTGCAGGTGACTATCAATTCGCCACTAATGGTGATGATGCTGTAGAGTTTCTGATTGATGGCAGTGTGGTGACAGGCTGGTATTCAGGACACGGTGCATCTACATCAACACCCCTCTCAACACGAGCAAGTAATACAACTTCCGTTGTCACCATAACTCTTACGGCAGGCTGGCATGACTTTGAGTTCCGTCATGAGGAGGGCTCTGGAAGCGACAGCTACCAGCTGCTCTGGATGCCACCTGGTGGCTCATGGGCAGTTGTGCCTGCCACCTCATTTCGTCTCTCTGAGGCTGAGCCAACAGAACTGCCCACCATCACCACCTACAGTATAACCCGTACCTTACCAGCTTCTATAATTACGGACTATATTGTCAGGGTGAAGGTCGGGCTCTCAACCATGCCTGAAACCAGCTGCAAACAGTATGGTGGAGATAGTGGTTATTATAAGCCTGCAGGGTTGCTGCAGAAACATGGCGAAACTGACAGCATGTATTTTGGTCTACTTACTGGCTCATATACCAAGAATATGGATGGCGGAGTTCTAAGGAAAAATATCGGCACCATTACAGATGAGATTGATCTGGATACAGGTCAGTTTAAAACCACTATAAATGGTATTATTAAGACCATCAATACATTTCGTATTGTTGATTATAACTATAGTGCTGATTACGGTGGCGGGACATATGCCGGGCTCGAAGTGCAGAAGCCGATGCCTGAGTCAAGTAAAAAATATCCAGACTGGGGCAATCCGATAGGCGAGATGATGTATGAAACTTTGCGCTACTTTGCCGTTGACGGTGCTCCAAATCCAGACTTCACCTACAGTGTAACCACAAAAGATGCTACCCTTGGACTGCCCGTAGCCACCTGGACAGATCCCTTTATTCAGGATGGTACTACCAACTACTGTGCACAGCCATTCATGCTGGTCATCAGCGACATCTATCCATCCTATGATTCAGAGAAACTTCCAGGCAGTGCCTTTTCAGGTCAAAGCTCGGTTTCACTGGGTGATGGAACCCTTGATGTAGAGGCTCTGCTGGACGATATGTCCTCTGCAATCGTGGGTTCTTATTATATTGGTCAGTCTGGTACTGTATATGACTCCTCCTGCTTTCCCAAGGATGTTGACGGGGTCGGCTATGTAAGAGGACTCTGCCCTGAAGAGCCTACAAAGCAGGGAAGTTATTATCCTTCATCTGTAGCCTATTATGGCCACAATACCGATCTCAGGACAGATCTCAGCGGAGATCAGAAAGTGAGCACATATACTGTGGCCCTCTCCTCTCCACTGCCGGAAATCAAGATTCCTGTAGGAGATCAGGAGGTCAGTCTGGTTCCATTTGGTAAGTCTGTCAGCTACAGCGGAAATATAAACTACAGCGCAGGAGCTTTTCAACCTACTCTCACTATTGTCGATTTTTTTATTGAAGAACTTGCCGCAGACAAGCAGTCAGGAAAGTTCAGGATAAATTTTGAGGATGTGGAGCAGGGTAATGACCATGACATGGATGTAATTGTCATTTATGAATACTGGGTGGAAGATGGTAAAGTCAAGGTGAAGCTGACCAAGGAGTATGAGGGGGCTGGTATTACCATGCATATGGGATATATCATCTCCGGCACCACGAAAGATGGTATTTACCTTGATCTTTCAAGTCAACCCAGCGGAGATGTCCTCTACTATCTTGATACACCAACTGATCGGGATGAACCAGGCAGAGGGGGCAGCACATTACTTCTTTCCAATGGAGTATCTGGAGACAGCACAGTTTATTCCAGAGAGAGAACCTTTACTCCCGGCTCAAACGCTCCTGCCAGCCTGCTGAAAAATCCCCTGTGGTATGCTGCCAAATGGGGAGGATTTGAAGATTCCAATGATAATGACAAGCCAGATTTAGATAAAGAGTGGGATGGGGATGGAGATGAAGATCCTGACACATATTTCTATGTTGTGAATCCTCTGAAACTTGAAGAGCAGCTTGGCAAGGCGTTTGTTGATATATTGAAAAAAACATCATCAGGAACAGCAGCATCAGTCATATCCCAGTCAAGGTCTGGTGAGGGTGCTGTATATCAGGCGGTATTCTATCCTGAGCGTGAATACGATGACGGTGCTATCACCTGGGCTGGTTCTGTCCATGCGCTCTTTGTTGACAGTTATGGCAATATGAGAGAGGATACAAATGATAATCAGCGGCTTGATGTTAGTGCTGATGATACTGGAGATCTGGTAATAGTTTTTGATGAGACTGAAGTAAAAAAATATAAGGTGGGTAATGAGCTGCTTGATACATCAACTGCAACTCTTAAAAGTAGCGGCGGATCAATAGATGACATCAATTTTCTCTGGACATCAGATGACTGGTTAAATACGATGTCTGATGCTGACGCTGTAGAACAGCGGAGTTACACAGATGCCACCAAGCAAAGAAGATGTATATTCACATTTGTCGACACTGATCAGGATATGATTTCAGATACAAATGAGATACAAAACTTTGTAGTTCCAGCATCATTTACCACCTCAGATTTTACAGATACAAAAAAGATTTTTCCCTATATAAATCTGTTTCCCACATTTGGGGATGAACCAACTGTGACTTATGATAGCACGGCAGTCTCTCTTGATACCTTCAGGGCATCTACCTCAGACTTTGATCAGTTTCTGACAGATCAGTATAAAAGGGTTATCAACTATATCAGGGGAGAAGATCAGGGGGAATATACATCAACCACAACCCCTGAATACACTCTTCCTGCCTTCAGACTCCGTAAGGTGGATTCCAATAACACTTGGCGGCTTGGAGATATTGTCTATTCCACACCTACTGTTGTAGGCAGACCATCAGAGAACTACCATCTGCTTTATAAGGATGACTCCTATGCAGAGTTTCTTGCAAAGTATCAGGGCAGAAGACAGGTTGTCTACGCAGGTGCCAATGACGGTATGTTTCACGCTTTTAACGGTGGTTTTTTTAAGGATTCAGACGACTCTTTCGGTACAACCGGAACTAACGGTGAAGCTGAGTATGAGCTTGGCTCTGAACTGTGGGCATATATACCGTACAATCTGCTTCCCCATCTCTACTGGCTGACGGAAGATGTGGCTGACCCCTACTCTCATCATGTCTATTACTGTGACTTGCAGCCAAAGATTTTTGATGCGAAAATACTTGGCAAAGATATAAGCAGTGGCGGTCACTACAGTTCGTCTGACGGAGGTCTTACCTGGGGCACTTTTCTTGTTGCAGGCATGAGGTTAGGTGGCGGTGAGATAGTGGCAGATATGGACAAGACAGATGGTAATGTCAAGAACAAGAAGAGTGAAGATACGAATGGCAATGGTGTGCTTGATACAGGAGAAGATGCTGATGGAGATGGTAAGCTTGATGTTTATGACAGGACAATGAAATCCGCCTACTTTATCTTTGATATCACTGATCCTGAAGAGGCTCCAGTACTGATTGCAGAGCTCAGTCTCGACAATATGGGTTACACAACATCCAACCCCACAGTGGTGCCGATGATGGCAGATAATACGTGGTATCTTGTTTTTGGTTCCGGCCCTGCTGACAGTGATGGCTATCCTGCCACAGCAACAGGAGGGTCAGGAGCTCTCACTGATGCTATCAGCGAGCAGTCTGGCAAGATATTTGTTGTTGACCTTAAAGCTCTTGTGCAAAACAAGGTTGTAAAAGTTTTATACAACGACGCTGGTGAATTTAATGAGATAGCAGCTTCTGATAACGGAGTTCATGATGGTGCTCATTATTATCAGGAATTTGAGGACAACTCCTTTATAGGTGATCCTGTAACCGTTGATTATGATATGGATTTCAATGCTGATGCAGTCTATTTTGGTACAATAGAAGGTGATGGCAGCACCACCACTCCCGCCTGGAACGGAAGACTCAGAAGAATAGTGATCGCTAATAATCCTGTAACTTCTACATGGGATGGAGACAAAACGCTTATTGAGACTCCTGGCCAGCCAATATCGGCAGATGCCAATATCACAATTGATGACAGGGGAAAAATGTGGGTATATTTTGGAACTGGCAGATATTTTGTCGATGATGATGAGGATATAGCAGATCAACAGAGCTATTACGGAATCATAGAGCCATTCGATGATATTATGCATGGTACTGACAACCCAAATGGTTATATGGATAGCGATGAGTACTTTAACTGGGCCACGGTTGTGAAACCTTTATCGTCCACAGACACCTCTCTTGTTGATGTTTCTAAAGCTGTGGTTAAAGATGATAAGAGTGTCAGTGGTGTGGAGCATGGCGGTCCTAATACTATTCACACTTGGGATGACCTGATGAAGATAATGGACGACGAATACACGACAGCTGGTGGCGGATGGTATATGGATTTCAGAAAACCTGCTGATTTGACTGCTAATGCTGAAAGAGAGCGCAACGTCTCTCAAGCCGCTCTTTACGGAGAGCTGGTCACCTTTACCACCTACACACCATCTGGAGATCTGTGTGACTTTGGAGGAACCAGCAACCTCTATGCACTCTATTATAAAACCGGTACTGCATATTATGAAGATGCTATAGGAAGTTCATATCATGATGAAAACGGTAACGGAGATGTTGATGAGGGTGAAACAGAAATGGTGAAAATGGTGTCTATGGGCAGCGGACTTGCCGGAACTCCCAATATTCATACAGGAAAAGATTCTGGCACCAAGGCATTTATTCAGACCAGTACTGGAGATATTATTACAATAAAACAGATCAACCCTGGTGTGACAAAATCTGGAGTTCTCACATGGAAAGAGACCTCTACTGAGTGTAATTAACCTGTATTTTTCTGAATCATGGATTGACACGGTGATGCAAAGACAAACAACTGTTTCATCCCAACATCATTATGGCTATTCTCTGATTCAGAGAAGGTAAACAAGAAAGCGCACAGGAGAAAAAATGCCAGAAATATCAAGATTTTTAGGCATTGTTATCACAATGTATTTTGATGAACACAATCCACCACATTTTCATATTCAGTACAATGAATATCGGGCTTCTATGAATCTAACGGATTTAAACATTATTGCTGGTGTGCTTCCTGCTAAGGTTCGTGGGCTTGTTGAGGAATGGGCAGAGCTACATCAGGATGAACTTACACATATGTGGACAACTAAAATATTTCATCCTGTAAAGCCTCTTGTTTGATAGGAGAAGATTATCATGGAATGTGTATCTGTCATAGAAGCTCATTATATAAAGGATTTTAAGATATATTTGAAATTCAATACTGGAGAGGCAGGAGAAGTTGATCTCAGAGATGTTGTATATAAATATGAAAATGCAGCCCCTTTACGCGATCCAGCCTGTTTTTCAAAATTTTATCTTGATTCATGGCCCACGCTTGCGTGGGAGTGCGGCTTTGATATTGCCCCTGAATCCCTTTATTTCAGAGCAACAAAGGGAAAACAAGTTGCCTGAATTAGGTAAGCTTGTTTTGGCAAAAATTTTTAAGATATGGTGTCTAATATGCGTATTCTTTTAATCATCTCTATATGTTTTTTTATTTTTTCATCTTTTTGTGCAGCTGGACAATACTATAAGTTTGTAGATGAAAAGGGGGTAGTCTCTTTTACTGATGACCTCTCCAAAATTCCCAAGGAGCAGCGTCCTGAAGTTGAAGTGGCTAAAGAGATAAAAAGCCACCCTGACATTCAGAGCACTACCACTACCCAAGAAGAAGTAGAGTCTGTTGCACCAGTAAATCTGGAGAGTGAAGCAGAAGCGCTCAAAGCAATCAAGGCAGAACTGGATAGAGAATCTGAAGCGATTAACAGTGCAAGTACCATTCTGATTGAGCAGGGGAAAGATCTTAAAGGGGTTAGAAACATTGATCAGTACAACATCAGGGTAGAGGAGCTGAATGCAAGAACAAATGCCTATCAGCAAAAACAGGCTGAATATGTCAAAAGAGTTAATGAATACAATGCAAAGGTAGATGCTCAACCTGTAAAAGAGAAAAAATAACTGCCCAAAAAATTCAGGCTTAAAATTCAAGCTCCCCGGGTGTTCCAGGGAGCTTTTTCATTGTGAATTTTCGTGAAAAACCCTTGCGGAAAAACATCAGATGTTGATAAATGTACTTCAGCATTTTGATCCTCTCCTTATTGAGTTGCTGCTCAGAATATTGAAAAATTCAAAATGCTGTTTTTTCCAGAATATCACGCAATGTTTCCAGGACACTTATGACCCACAAGTATGTAATAATCAGAATTGAAAAGGAGAAATTGATGGGACGGAGAAAAAATTATTTCAGATTGGCAATCACACTTTTTTTGTTTACAGCAATCTTGATTTCTCAAGGTTATGCAGACGAAAATAGTAAAATATTCAAATTGAATGAGCCTCTGGAAAATATCCGGAGTAAAATTGAGCAGAATGAGTTCAACTTTACTGTTGATCACAACTGGGTCTATGATATGACTCCTGAAGAGAAGGAGAAATTTTTCAGTCGCAAAAAAGGGACAAAATATTTTCTCCCAGCCAGGAAAAAACTGAAATCTCTCTCTTCTGAAACGCTTCCTGAAAGCTTTGACTGGCGGAATGTAAATGGTAAAAGCTATATAGGAGATGTCAGAAATCAATCTGACTGTGGTTCCTGCTATGCCTTTGGTGCTGCTTCTGCTGCTGAGGGGGTCTATAACTATGCCAATGGATTGACTGATGAGAACTGCGCTGATTTTTCAGAAGCATATATCATGTGGTGCCTTGGCAGCTATGGTGACTATGGAGATCATTTCAGTGGTTGTGATGGGGCTGACTATGAATATGCCGAACTTGAAGCCCTTACCAAGAACGGTATTCTGCTGGAAAGTGAGTTTCCCTATCAGATATATGATCCAGGCAGCTGTCCCTATAGTGCTGCGCCTGATATCACTTTAGACTCCTGGGGAAGGACAGACTGCAATGATATTGATGCCATGAAGAGTGCAATAATGACCTATGGTGTAATGGACGCGGCAGTGTATGTGACAGATGCTTTTACAGCGTATGCAGGAGGTGTTTTTGAGGATGATAACAACAGCTGTCCTGAATGCGAATATACAAATTCAAACCATGCTATCGCCCTTGTAGGCTGGAATGATAATGGTGATGCGGAGAACAGTGGCTACTGGATTTTACGCAATTCATGGGGAAGCAGCTGGGGAGAGAATGGCTACATGCGAATCAAATACAGGTCAGCAGCAGTCTCCTGTTCAGGCACTTATCTGGTATATGAAGGTGATCCCATTAATGTTCCTGATCTGGATTTCCCGGATGATTATTTAGTTTTGCAGGACAACAACCCTATTTTGATCATTCTTGAAGGAAGGGCAGCTGTTGTTTACGGAAGCCAGGGCACAAACAATGTTGGAGTCTCATCAGGCAGTCATTGCAGGATGGTTGGATTTTCAGGCACCAATAGCGTTTATATAGAAGGGCTTTCAGATAATTTTACTGTCAAGCGTAATGGTGCAATGGTCATACTACGCTCTGCTTCTGACTCCATTTTGATAAATATCCCTGCTACAAAGGCTCTTCAGCAGATCATCTTTTCAGACGGTAGCAGTGAACTTACCATCAGAAATGGAGTAGTTGTTTTGGGAAACCAGATAGTGGAGTCAAGTGAGGCTTCAGTGGATACACCTGCTGATCAGCTTGTTACATCTATTGCCTGTTTCAGTTCAGATTGAAAAAAGCTACCCGGCCAACGCGCGCATTCATAAAAGCTATATTTATCCAGCCCGGAGCTTAAGCTCCGGGCTAGTTTTTACTCAAGCCCCCTTAAGGGGGCTTTCTTTATGAGTTAGCCGGGGGCTTCAGCCCCACGGCGACAGAGTTCCAAAAAATATTTTCTGCCAATTTACTTATCTGGAAAACTATAAAACCAACGCCTTTATCCGCACCTATTTAATGATAATCTTTATCGGGAATGAGGTTGCACATGCTGCATCATAAACAGAGACGTTATCAATGCGAACTCTTCCTGGTGTGGAGACTACTGAGCTATCATCATATTGATAATAGTATGATAAATAGTATAGTAGAATCAAGCCAGTAGAATCGTAAACTTCTGTCCCTGGTACACCATACGCTTCTCCTATGCTTGGTATGAAAGTATCGTAATCATCACCTGCAAATTGAGGTAATCTGAAAGCTGTTGAACTGTCTCCAGATGGACATGTTACAACATATGGATATGGTGCATCCGGGAGATAGCCTGCTTCAGCCTCTGTTTTTTCTGCAGGAAGCGTAAATGACAACGAAGAGCTGGTCTCTGTTCCAAATACAGTTGTGGTTGCAACTATCTCTACTGAGATCCATGCAGCACTGGATTTCAGATATACAAGGCTGAAGTCAGCTATACCATTTTCATCTGTAGTAAGCGTGGTAGGAAGAGAGCCTGCCGCAGAGTTGGGTGGTGTCAATATTCCATCCCCGTTGGTATCTTCTCCTGCATCAAGAGTTGCATTCTCGTTCAGATCCTCATTAGGGAATGAACCGCTGAAATAGGTGACGTAATGGTCGCTTGCCACATCATTAAGGTCATACCATACGCCTGTGTTGTAAGATTCCGGCCAGAGGCTTAAAGAGACAGATGCGCCTGAAACCGGGTTACCATTAAGGTCTGATACAAGTACAGACATTGCATAGGAGTATGTAGTGCTGCTCAGTACAGTAATTGATTCATTCCCCCCGGCTCCGATTACCACTGAACCGGCAGAGCCTCCAATGACGATGGTAGCAGAGTGGGCAAGTGCCGTTATTGTGACCTCTGTGCTTGCTGAGGCACCTTCTGCAGATAGTGAATCATCGCTGTCCAGCGTTATCTGTTCTGCAGTTATTGCCACGGCAGTATAGTAACCGTCATTATTATTTGAACCTGATATTTTGATCTGCTGGTTCGCTTTGAAACCATCTGTAATGAAAGAGCCACTGCCACTGATCCTTCTTATTATATTTGGTGCGACAAATGATATGACATTTGAAATGCTGCCAGTAGTTCCCGAGCCTACCACTCTTGCCGTTACAGTGACACCTTCTGCATCTGAGCCAAGAGAGCCCGCCGTAAAAGTGGTTTTGGCTTCTCCAGATTCATCTGTATATGCAACAACCGGAGAGAGACTCTCTCCACTGCCTGTTGAATTTTCAATTGAAAATACTACTGGTACTCCTGCAACTGCCTGATTACCGCTATCACCACTTGTCTTTACAACAGCCGTAAATTCCGTAATGGATTTGTTATCACCTACAGTTGGAGTTATTACTGATGCGGCACTTTGCAGGGTTATTGTTGCAGCATCTTCAGATGGTCTGTAAAAGGCAAGCTGAACCCGATCCACAGTGTCTGAATTGTCAACATCAGATACCTCTACAGTGGCTACGCCAGCCAGGTCAGAGCTGACAACTACAGATGCATAACCATTCACTACATTAACACGTTTAACCTGCTCATCACTACCATCCAGCTTTCCCATAGTAGTTGCAAATTGAACCTGTGTCTGATTGGGTGCACGTACTATTACTGTAATAGACTCCTCTGTACTTACGTCAGTAAGATCAACTGATGGGGATGTGATCCCAAAAGAGTCAGAGAGCACAGCTACAGTATATGCTTGTGTTGCAGTTACACCAAGTCCGGTAATAGTGAGTGCGGCAGTACCAGCAGTCAAACCTTTTACAGTGAACTCAGCTATCCCATTCACATCTGTTCTTGTCGTTGCCGGAGTCCAGGAGAGAGAACCGGTCTGCCCGGTTGCAGATGTTATTGTAATAAGGGTGTTGTAAACAGGATTGTTTCCAGCATCCTTTGCAGTAACTGTAAGAGTGGAAGTGTTGGACTCATCAGCTGATGTTGACGCATCGTTCAATGTCAGATCTGTACCACTAGTTGCAAGCGACAGTGTTGAACCTGTAACCTGGATAGGAATAGTCTGAGGATCAAGTGTGGAAACATCTGCCGTGACAGTCACTATTTGATTTGATTTATCAATTGTGCCTGATGAAAAGACTACTTCAGCCTGACCATTCTCATCAGTCTCAACAGTCGATGCACTCAGCTGTCCTCCATTAGCAGTGAAGGCGACAGAAATGCCCTCTATCACCGCATAATCTGAGTCCAGTACTGTAGCTGTGATGGTACAGCTGTCGGAATTATCTGTCTTTACTGAAGTCTGAGAAAGAGCAAGGGCCAGGTGTGCTGGAGTCTTTGTCTCTGACGTGCCTCCTGTAAAAAGGATATTGATCGCTTGGCTTATTCCGTTGGAGGTACACACTACTCTTGCAGTGCCGACTTCAGTACCCGAGGTTAATGCAACTGATACAATACCTGTCGCATCCACTGTTGCTACGGTAGTTCTTGAAAGAGTTCCCAGGTTTGTCGTCAGAGTAGCTGATGTCCCCTGCACCACAGGAGCACCAGTACTGTCTGTCATTTTAATGGTTATTGTTGAGGAACTCACCCCATCTGCAGTAATGGATGTTGGCGCAGCAGAGAGTGAGATTGAAGTGGTTGAGCCTATACCACTGTCCGAACCTGTGAAATATACAGTTATTAATTGAGTCACACTGTTTGAAGCACATGTAACATCAACACTTCCTGATGCAGTTGAGGCAATAAGCGATACAGATAGTTTTCCAGAGTCATCTGCGGTAGTGACCTGGTACGATCTTGAACCATTCTGAAACACACCATTGGTTGTAGTGAAGGTTGCTTGAGTGCCTCGCGGCATTACGGTGCCTGTAGAGTCATACAGAGTAGCAGTAAGAGTTAGAGAACTGGCACCATCTGCAGGAATTCGTTCTGGAGATGCTGTCAGATCAATATATGCAGTCTTGCTCTCCTGCTCTGCACTTTCAAACGTAACCAGTGTGCTCTGAGTTGCACCTCCTGAAGTTGCTGTCACCTGGGCATACCCTGCTGTCGTAGAAGATATAAGAGGTATTGTTATGGAGCCTGAAGTGCCAGATGTTGTTGCAGTTATGGTTTTGCTTCCATTTGAAAACTTACCAAGAGTTGTAGTAAACGTGATTGAGGTGCCTGAAGCTACAGGATTACCTGATGTGTCTTTAACCGCCG
>Ga0066603_10001540_pt1 | contig 14878 bp, 10 predicted proteins | sample Higcelweek8metaG_FD_59482 | JGI IMG/M metagenome (GOLD analysis project Ga0066603, IMG submission 59482) | Freshwater pond sediment microbial communities from the University of Edinburgh, under environmental carbon perturbations - High... | ecosystem: Environmental > Aquatic > Freshwater > Pond...
AAAAAAGCAGATACCGTATGGAAAATGAGAACCTACGACTTATGATTTTTTTTATTACAATTGTGAACACTAAGGAGATTCATTCATGTACAAAAAACTGTTTTTACTTTTATCTCTATCTGTTTTTGCCACATTAACCTTTGGTACCCATCCTGTAAAAGCTGAAAAATCCTATATCAACGGTATAGATTTTGGTTTCCCCCCATTTGGTTATGTGGATAAGGCCGGGAATCCAATGGGTTTTGATGTTGAATGTGTTAACTGGATTGCCAAAGAGATGGGCTTCAAGGTAACTCATCAACCAATGGACTGGGATGGCATTATTCCTGCACTTAACGCAAAAAAAATTGACCTTATCGCTTCCGGCATGGGAGCCACAGAGCCACGCCTTAAAATTGTCGATTTTACAGCCCCATATTACCAGGTAACCCAGGTGATACTTGTCATGGAAGATCAGACGCTTGATTTTGCCGGATTTCTTCAATCCGGCAAGATAATTGGAACCCAACGCGGCACAACCAATTCAAATTTATTAAAAGCCATGCTAACAGGCGGCAAATATAAATTTGAAATTAAAGAGTATGATTCCACAGACTTAAGCCTGGAAGACTTAAAGATCGGCCGTATTGCAGGATCAGGAATGGATAGTTCCATTGCCTATGAATTAAAGAAAAACAAACCTTATAAGATTCTTGGAACCCTTGATTCTCCTCCTGAAAACTACGCCTATGCAGTGCGCAAAGGGGATAAGGAGTTACTTGATCTGCTCAATACGGGTTTAAAAAAATTAATGGCTGATCCCCAATGGAAAGTCCTTAAATCAAAATACGACATTCCTTAAAATAAAATTGACCCGAAGATCAGTATCTTCAGACTTTCCTTTGTTTTTTCAATAATGCCTAGGCATTCACCACTCTTTTGATTTACCGTTTGATCAAGGTAACAAGGTAAAACTTAGAAAATATGCACCTCCTGATTTCAAAAACGGTAAATCAATAAGATTTGGCTCCCTTAAAAGATTAAGACTCCTGCTGGAATAGAGATATAATGTTTGATTTCTTAAATCCGATTATAGAAGCACTTCCTTATATGATTTCTGGGTTATGGATAACTGTCGCTCTTGTTATCTGCTCCATGGGGCTCGGGTTGATTGTGGGCGTACCCTTTTCAGCTTTAAGGGTTTATGGCCATCCTGTTATACGTAAACTTATAGGATGTTATGTCTATTGCTTCAGAGGGATCCCGGTACTTGTCTTATTCTATCTTTTTTATTTTGGACTCCTGAGCTGGCTTTCACAAATTGGCTTTTTATCTTTCCTGCCCTTTAACAATGCTTTTTTTGCCGCATCCCTTGTCTTGGGCCTGACAACAGGGGCATACCAGACTCAAATTTTTAAAGGTTCGATTCTGGCTCTGTCACCGGGGCAGTTTAAAGCGGCACGGGCTCTTGGGATGAGTGATTTTCAGGCAGTCACAACTATTATCCTTCCACAGGCTTTACGTTTTTCCTTACCCGCCTGGTCCAATGAATACTCAATCATTTTAAAAGATTCCGCACTTGCTTATGTTATTGGTGTTGCAGAATTAATGTCACGAACAAGATCTGTTGCTGCAATCACACACAAACCATTGCCATTTACACTTTTTGCAGGGTTGATTTTCTTCTTTCTGACATTTATTGGTGTAAAAGGTCTTAAATTCCTTGAAAAGAAAATAAAAATAAAGGGTTATGCCCAATAGTAAAGACAGGTCTTAACAATGGAAACAAAAACTGTTCTGGAAGCAAAAAATATCATAAAAAAACTGGGTGGAAACACTGTACTCAAAGGGGTCAACATCGCTCTTCACAAAGGAGATATAAAGGTTTTAATCGGCCCGTCAGGATCCGGTAAATCCACCCTTTTGCAATGTCTTAATCTTTTGCATATACCGGAAGGAGGCACTCTCTTTTTAAACAACAAAGAGGTTCATTTCAAAAACAAACCCGGACTTTACCAGCTACGTCAAAAGGTTGGAATGATCTTTCAGGATTTTAATCTGTTTGACCATTTAAGTGCAAAGGAAAACGTTTCCATAGCCCTTAGAAAGGTTAAAAAACAGAGCAGAAGAGAAGCCGCACAGCGAGCTGAAATCGAACTGCAGCGTGTTGGGCTTGATAACAAAATGGATCTTTATCCGGCACAATTGTCAGGTGGGCAGAAACAGAGAGTTTCCATTGCAAGGGCCCTTGCAATGGATCCTGAGGTACTTCTTTTGGATGAACCAACGTCAGCTCTGGACCCGGAACTTATCGGTGAAGTGCTTGTTGTTATTAGGGATCTTGCAAATAACGGGATGACAATGCTCATGGCAACACACCAGATTAGTTTTTCTGCGTCACTGGCCCATCAATTTGTATTTATGGAAGATGGACTGATAAAAGAACAGGGCTCGCCAAAAGAGCTGTTAGCAGAAAATGCAAACTCCAGAACCAAAGATTTTTGCGCTAAAATTTCTGAATTGGCAGGTGAGCAGGCGTGAATGATTTTATTGTTTTTATTACAGAGCATGTTATACCAGGACTTAACTCAGGACTCATCGTCAGTATAAAACTGATTATTCCTTCAGCTTTTTTAGGCATTATTATTGGTATTCTTACTGGAACATTCCGGGTTTACGGATCTTTGCCCATGAAAACAGTTTCTAATGCCTATGTTGCCGTTTTCCGGGGAACTCCGCTTGTTGTTCAGATTTATTTCTGGTATTTTGCATTGCCTTATACTAGTTTTGGAGATTTCAGAATTGTTATGTCTGCTGAAACCTGTGCGATTGTCGGGTTTTCACTGTGCAGTGGTGCCTATCATTCTGAGTATATCCGCGGCGGCCTTCTTTCAATTAAGTCAGGACAATTACTGGCAGCCCAAGCCCTTGGAATGAATCATATTACTGCAATTAAAAATATTGTACTGCCCCAGGCATTCAGGAATTCTTTTTCCGGTTGCAGCAATGAAATCGTCTATTTAATTAAATATTCTTCTCTTGCCTCAATTATAACCATTAATGATATTACAGGCATGGGACGTGGAATTGCCAAAGAGTCCTGGAGAAATGTTGAAACATATCTGGTTGTTGGCTTTTATTACCTTGCCCTTGTAACGTTTGTGAATATTATTCTTTACTGCATTGAAAAAAAAATGGAAACTCCCGGATTTGAGAAAGAGCACGCTTAAGGGGGGATCAGATGTTGATCTATTTACCGGTTTTAAAACCCAAACAGACTATTCTCCACGTTTTGCCATGATTAAACGGTAACCAGAAACTGCTGAGTCCCCCACTCCTTATAGCCGCCCTACAAATAAACCTGCCCCTGGGCAGAGATAGTGACACAGCCCTTTATTGCTGCCTTTTTAATTTTTCCGTCCCATTCAATATTGACCTCAAGTTCTCCACCTGGCTGATGCAGGCAGAGAGAGGTTATACTCTGCTCTTTTTTTTGGGCCAGGGCCGAGGCTACAGCAACTGTCCCTGATCCGCAGCTGCTCTCCCAGACAAGGGATTTTACCTGCTCAACCCATACAATGGGGGTAAAATACTGCCTTTTTGCATCATAATACATTGCCCCAAAGCATTCAAGTTGGGGTATTCTGCTCTTGATTTCTCTTTTAATTTCTTGGAAATGTGCCTCTGAAGGTAGGCAGTCCCATAAAACAGCATGGACAACCCCGTCAAAAGTGACAAGGGAGTAACTTTCACCTTTTGAACTTATTTTATCTTCCATGGATCGGGGTATGGGCATGGGCAGTTCAACCTGTATCTCTTTTGAGCCTGACTGGGAATATTCGTAAGACACAAGGGCTTTCAGCAACTCATCACAGCCTGAAACCTCAAGTTTCACAATAAAATTTTGACTGTTTTTGATAGATTTGATTCCGGGAAATTCAGTTTGCACAAGCCAGGCGGCAAACGCACGTGTGGCATTCCCGCAAAATTCATTTCCTGCCATCTGCAGCCTTGCAATTGCCTCCTCACACAGAGGTCTTTCAATAAATCCAACTTGTTCCGCTCCAATGGATGTGGGTTGCATTATCTTATTTGCCACCTCTGCCTGAAAGGCTCGGGGAACGGGATCAGTGATAAAAATGGTGGTATTTCCACTGGGATTGGTTTTTACAAAATTAAGCTGCATTTTAAAATTTCCATTATATTTTAGGTAAAACAGCCACTGGGGCATCACAGGCAGGAGAGAACTTTACCAGCTCCAGAATCACAGGATATTCCATTGTCAATAGCTATTTTACCATTCACAATAACCATATCAATCCCGCCCGGCTTTTCATAAGGGGATTCAAAAGTTGCATTGTCACAAATAGAATTCATATCTATGAGCACCATGTCAGCATCCATACTCTTTTTGAGTACCCCTTTTTGGCTAAGTCCAAGCCGCTGGGCAGGAAAACTGCTCATCTTGCGAACTGCTTCTTCCAGAGAAAGAATCTTATCCTGCATCACATATTTATCTAAAATCCTTGGAAAAGCACTGTAAGCCCTGGGGTGTACCTTTGCTCCTGGAGCTGCTGGTATGGAGTCAGAGGCAATAAAAACGGCTGGGTGCTGCATTGCCATCCGTACATCTTTTGAGGAGATTACAGCAAATCCACAGGTATCCTCACCAGGATTCTCAATGATCAGATCATAAGCCGTTTCAAGGGGCTCTTTGCCCAGAATTTGAGCGACCTTGCCAAGGGTTTTGCCTTCATATTGAGGTGTCTTTGGAAAAAACAGCAGCATTACGCCGTCTGCACCACCGCTGTTTAAGAACATATTTTCCCACTCCTCTGAATCATTATCATTGATTTCATCCGTGATTTGCTTACGTATATTTCGATCTTTAAGTCTGGATATTAACGCATCCAGACCTCCCTCCTGCACCCAGGCAGGTAGGATACTGCGCAATGTTGTACTTGAGATATCATAAGGATATTGGTTGGCAACAACATCAATCCCCCTTTTTCGTGCATCCTCAATCAGTTTTAATGTCTTTTCAATGAGTCCCCAATTATCTTTCCCACAGGCTTTGTGATGGGAAATCTGCACGGGAATATCATTGTCCATACCGACCTGTATGGTTTCACAAACACTTGCCAACAACCCCTTTGCCTCGTTTCGCATGTGGCTTTCATAGGTTCCCCTGCTGGCACAGAGTCCTGATGTAACAGCCGTCAATTCTTTAGCAGATGCCCATACTCCCGGCGGATAAATCAACCCGCTTGTCAATCCTGCCGCACCTTCCTCCCGGCTTTGCCTAACCATGGCAGCCATTTTGTGAATATCGTCTTGGGTCGGAGTTCTGTTTTCAAAACCCATTGTTGCAATGCGGATTGTTCCATGGCCGACAAAACTGGCAACATTGACACCAAGAGAGAGTGTTGAAAGGTGCTCAAGCCATTGACCAAAACTGCGCCAGGACCATTCCGGCTTGACTCCGGCTTTAATGAAGCCAACATATTGATCCAGTGCCTGAAGATTTTTATCGTTTACAGGAGCTGCACTATAACCACACTGTCCAATAGCTATGGTTGTAACTCCTTGATGCAACTTATAATTTAAACCTGAATCGCGAAGTAATTCAAAATCAGAATGGGTATGGGTATCAACAAATCCCGGCATAAGATACCTGCCGTGAGCCTGAACAGATCTTTTTGCAGCAACCGTTTCAGGAAGAGATCCCATGTGCGCGATCTTATCTTCTGTAATCCCCACATCTCCTGTAAACCAGGGAGCGCCTGTGCCATCAATGATTTTGGCATTTTTTATAACCAGATCAAATGTCATCCATTACTCTCCTTAACTTTTTTACAGGTCAATCTAGTTTGCTCCATCAAGTTTGTCAACTTCTAAGAGATAAGGTGATTTTCATTATATATCTAACTCGTGAGTTAGATATATAGCCCCTTTAAGTCTTCTTCAATTCGCCCTCAGCTGACGATTGTTGTTTGAGTTTCACCTTATGAACCCACTCTTCAGCCTCTTGGATCTGATTTAAATCTTGATGGCATTTGTAACGAAGATTGACCCAGGCAGTTATATTTGAATTCCCCACCTCGTTCCCAGGCCACTCCTGACACTTCAAAATCTCCAGAGCCAAATCAGGTTGCTTTAGTTCCGAATGGATTATTGCTGTCAGAAACCCTAACATAAAATGCTCAGGGTATCTTTTGTACCCTTTGCGGCTCACAGTTAGGGCTTTGTCAAACTCTCCGCTCCTCTGAAGGGCAACACTCTGATACAGATACCCAATAGGATCTTCGGGACATAATTCAACAGCCTTCTTAGCATATTCAACCGCAACATCAGGTTTGCCAATATTAAGCAAATATTCTACAAGCAGTATCTTGTGATTGTGGGAGATATCGGTTAAAACGCTATTCACAAAAGCCTGAGAATCAATTTCAGGAAGCTGTTCACGAAAAGCGGCGTTCACGGTTACGGAAATCTTATCAATCAATGGTACTTTCACCAATAGTTCTCGAAAATGCTGTGCCGCCAATTGAACATCTTCGGGGGTGTATGTGTTAACTTTTAGTAGATCCTCTAACCATTGTTCTCGAGTGATATAACCGGATAAAAACTCACCAAATGCACTTGCGTAAGGGATGTACGTTTTCAGCGGATACCATTTTTTGCTGATAGCAGACAAAAGTAGCCCCAACTCAGTATCACTTTCTGTGGTGGCATAGCAGTACTCTGGCAAAAGGTAGCTGATCTCTTTTAACCGTTGCTTTTTACGCTTTTTGGTATATCCAAGAGCCATTGGTAGGTTAAGCAAAAGATGATTCTCATATACAAGCAAAATTCGGATGGGATTAAGCAGTTCCAGATGATCGCGGATAAATTTATCCCCCATAGAAGAAGGAGCTTGTTTCGCTTTGTACAGACCAAAATCAATCAGGTTATTACCACAGATCACACGTCTAACGCCCAGTTTTTTGGCTATTATTTCAGCCCCTTTCCAAACAAAAGAACGGGCTCCGCTGGCATGAAACGAGTCCCAGGGGAAATCCGCCAGCAGCTTTTCACTGACCTCCTTTTCATCTTTATGGCACTGAAAAAACATTGCCCGAATATCCACCATTATGGTTATTAAAGGGATCTCGTGCTTGCGAAGAAACTCTGCTGAGGCCTCTTGGATGCCCTGGCGTTCAAAAAAGCATTCAAATTTCAAGGCTGCGACTTTAAGGCCAAGCTGATATTTAGCGTCGTAAAGTGCCAAAGTGCTATCGCTACCACCAGACCAAAGGACCAGCGCATCAACGTGGTTTTCGGGATTCTGATCAAAATTCAAAAAAAGGTACAGCTGCTTTTGCCATAACGCTTTTTTTGTTTCAGGTGAAAATGAGAAGGCATAGCGACAGGTTGGGCAGAGGCCTGACTCGTCAGACGCATCCTTTCTGATTTCAAGCATACAGCTTTTGCATTTTTTAGAAGACAGTATAAAATCCGACATTAGAGCACCCAGTTAACCTTAACATTGCATAAAAATTGACGGTAACGGTGACGGTGACGGTGAATGTCAAGCAGGTTACCGCCTAAATCAAAAAAAAAGATAGACTTCTTTTCCATCATTTTTTCCACACTATTTTCTTACTCATCTTTTTTCAGATATGAAATCACCGCCCCGTTATTGCCAAACTCAGCCCAGGTAACAGCAGTCTGGCCACCCCGACATTCGGCATCAACAGGTACTCCATTCTCAACAAGATATTTGACCATCTCCACTGTTCCGTCCTGAGCAATATAATGGAGAGTAGTGCAGCCGTCCGAATCTACCTGCCCTATATTGCCTCCATATTTCTGAAGAAGTTTCATGGCCTCAATCTCTTCTGTCAGGGCAGCGGCAATCATACTTCTCCCCTTGTTTGCACGAGGGTCTCCACCGTGAGTCAACAGACTCTCAAGAGCATCAAGGTTGCCAAGCCTTGCGCTCACCTCTACAGGGCTCTGGTTTTCATGTCCTGAACTGTCAGGGTCGGCTCCAGCATCGCACAGTGCTGCGCTTTTTTTCCCATCATTTTCTACTGCTGCTTTATACAGTAAGGTCTGAAGCTGATCTCTACTCAATTTCCGATATGAAACAGCACTCTTATCGACTTTCTCAGGAGCAGGTTCCGGTGATATTGGAGCAGAGTCACCTTCTGATTTGGGAATTACCCCTTCCAGAGTGATCAGTGATGCGCCCTCTCTGCCATCATATGCCACAAGGGTATTTCGGATAATATATAGAGATTTAATGAATTTACCATCAGAAGGCAGGCTCTCTATTTTCCTGCAGATACCGTTTTTTTCGATCTTTGAGACAGAGATCCCCTCATACCCTTCTGCACGGAAGAGATAGTCTCCTTTAATAATAATTGAGTCATACCCGGTAAGCCCTGCAACATTGGTCTGATCTGTCGTTTTTACTTTGCAGACCTCAATAATACCTCTGTTCAGATCCGGAGCCATGACACTGAAGAGGTTATCACTCTGATTCACAATCAGCCGGTTACCAGCCGTCTTTATTGCCCATACAGAGTTTCTGAATTGTCTGTAATGGACTATCAGTGCTGGCTGGCAGGCTCTGGAAACATCAAAAACCGCTACTCCATTATGATAACAATCTGAAAGGTATATGCGTCTGTCAAGGTATGCGATGAACTTGGCATCAAAAGAGAGATCAGTATCAGATATATGCTCCGGGTTCAACGGATCAGAGATATCATAGATATGCAACCTGCCCTTGCTCTCGGCAAAGTCTGTGTCGGAAACATAGAGCAGCCCATTTTCAACTGCGACATTAAAGATCGGATTCGCAAAAGTGATATCCTTGAGAAGCAGGGGGCTGCGCGGATCAGAGATGTCAATAATTGATACCCATCCTTTCTTCCCCTCAAGAAAGTGATCACCCTGCGAGACAAAAGCCAGCTCTCCTTCCAACAGCACATTCATGGCTCGACCTGGCAGAGTTGTCTGTGATAGCCTCAGAGGCTGGTCGATTTTCTTCAGGTCAACAATTGAGAGGCCATCATTACCCTGTGCGTAGTAACCGGTGTTATCACGGACAGTAACGCTTTCAGCATGAAAATTGCGAAGAGAGATCTTCTCTGGTTTCTGACGTTGCGGAATGAATTGATCATCTTCAACAGATGACTCATCTCTCTCTGCAAATAGAAGGTTGATGCTTTTTCTTGTTCTCTCATCAAGAGTGATGGAATCTGCTGTTTTTGTATTGATCAGGGTATTTTCATCCCAGATCAGGTCAGAACGAGCAACTCCTTTTCCAAATATCAGAAATGAGGTGTAACGGTACGGGTATGAGCCGTCATATCCGGCAATTTTCTCCTTATCAATCTCCTGTGACGATGTGTTGATGGTGTCATGACCCCACAACGGCTCAAAGATAAAGATGTTACTTCCTCCGTGGCTCTCCATGAGATCATCTCCCCGGCCGGGAATTATGATATTGTTTCCAGAGCTTCCTTCAAACCAGTCATTGCCACTGCCCATAATAACGATGGCATCACCACTGTGACAGACAACAGAGTGGTTGGTGGCTGAAAGGGCTAAAATAATCTCATCGTCATGAGGAGGGCACTCAGCCTCTTTGTTCCACTCAATCACCTTTCTGAAATTGAGGTCGATCTTCTCCAGACGTGGAGAGAGCAGATGGTCCATACGAACTATTTTTTTCGGAAAATATCCTCTCTTCTGGCCTTTTTCAATAAAGCTTTTCAATGCATCAATAGAGTTGATCTGACCATCCTCTCTCTTTGAATCAGAAAAAACAGTATAGATGAGGAGTCCGACAAGAAGAAGTATCAGGATGGATATTCTACTTTTCATCCCGGATGAGTGGTTATTATACTTACAGTAATTCATCAATAGTCTCCCCTCTGAACCTGACCATTCAGGCCCTGTTCAGCAATAATCTGGAGCTTGATCATAAGATGGGCCCCATTTGCTATGATCGTCAGTAATCACGTATCATATAATGCTGCCCTGGCCGACGATATGATCAAGCCCATAATCTGATTGAGATTGAGTCAAGTGAGCATCCTCTTCTGGTGCAAAATCATGGAGAAAAGACTGTAATGCGATTCCTGCCCTCGTTTTTTGACTGATAGAGCATTTTATCTGCCACGTTTATCAGCTCTTCAAAAGAGGATTCAGGATCATGAAACGAGGCGACTCCGATACTTACGGTATAACGGATAGTCTGACTGTTAATGGTCGGAACAGTGCTCTTTTCAACAAGGTGCCGTATCTTTTCCGCGGTCTGCACTGCCCCTTCAGATGTTGTTCCAGGCAGAATAATGATAAACTCCTCTCCACCATAACGGATAGCTACATCCACCCCCCTGATATTGCTTATGATGACTCCTGACAGATGCTTTAGCACCCTGTCCCCCTCTGCATGGCCATAGTTGTCATTGACCTGTTTAAAGCGATCAATGTCCAGTATGATCAGCGATAGTGATCTGTTAAGGCGAAGAGCTGTTGTGAACTCTCTGCTTCCTGAATTGATCATGAATCTGCGGTTATAGAGCCCTGTAAGTGCATCTGTATTGGCGAGGGCGGCATTTTCAATGGCTGTGCTAACAGCCTTGCTTAAAGATAGCAATGTTTTGATACGGGCTATCAGCTCCTCTCTGTCAATCGGTTTTGTCAGGTAATCATTTGCCCCGGACTGGAAGGCGGTAACAATGTCTCTCTTCTGCTTTCCAGCAGTGAGCATCAGCACAGGAAGTTCATATGCCGTGTATCTCTTCCTGATACGGTTTAAAACCTCATAGCCGGACATGAGCGGCATCATGATATCGAGCAGGACAAGATCAAACTTGCGGGCCTCAAGTAGTTCAAGGGCTTTAATACCATTTGTGGCAGAAGCGAAGCGGTACTCCTCCAGAAAGAGATAGTTCTCCAGAACACGGATATTGGTTGTATCATCGTCAACAATCAGAATATGCTCTCCGGGCTGTTCAGGTGCGACCGGTTCAAATGCGGGTATGGGGCTCTCCAGTTCACTTTTCCTGGCAGAAATCTCTCTCATCAGATCCGTTCTTTTCTGAGTGACAGGCTTGCCTGCCCCAGATCCTTTCTTAAGCGTAAATGAGAATAGAGAACCGCTTTTCCCATCAGATTGTACAGTGATCCTGCCGCCCTGAATTTCGACCAGCTCTCTTGTGATGCTCAGACCCAGACCGGTACCGCCGTGGAGCCGTGTTGCAGTTCCGTCAATCTGCTCATAGGGAGAGAATATATCATCCTGCCTATCTTCCTGTATTCCAGGCCCTGTATCTTGAACAGTGACAGTGACATAGGATCCTCTGTCCTGTGCAGAGACTTTCACCTGACCCTCTGCCGTAAATTTGACCGCATTGCCGATGAGATTGAAGAGTATCTGTTGCAGCCGGTTCTCATCTCCCCTGACAGCTGGGAACTGGCAGCTGATCTCATTTATCAATTCAAGCCTGCTGGAAGGGGTGGTTGCTTTGACAACCGTCAATACCACTTCGGTTATCTGTCTGAGATCAATATCTCTCATGGAGAGGGTGATATCATTATTTCTGAGTTTTGAATGGTCCAGGATATCATTTATAAGGCTGCTAAGTCTTCTGGCACTTGATGAGATCAATTTCAGGTTTTCAATGGCTTTTCCCGGTAACTTTCCTGCAATACCGTCAATCAGAGAATCGCTGATCCCGATAATACCGTTCAGAGGAGTTCTCAGTTCATGGGAGGTGTTTGCAAGAAATTCATCCTTGATTTTGTCAGTGAGCTGAAGCTTCTTAGAGAGTGCCTCAATAGTTCTGTGCTCATTGGCAAACTTTATGGCAAGCATTACTGACTGTGCAATAATAAAAAATGAAAACCAGATGGAGAGAAAATATCCTGTGTTGATGACCTGCATATAGTGGAGCATATCGTTTGTAACACCTGTAAAAAGAAATAGAAAGCCGGAGATAAATATGGCAGAGTACCTTGCTCTTATTACCACGCAATAGATGTTGACTCCGATAATGAGCAGTGCGGAGAGAAAGATGATCGCCAGATATTGTGTAAAAAGTTCTGAATAGAGCATGGTCGGCATTGCAAGCGTCATGGTGAGGTAGATGCAGTGAACCAGCATCAGGCTCTTGTGCGGCCTTTCTTGAAAGTGTGGCAGGAAAAAATGGAAGGAATATGCCTGGAATGCCATTACACACAGCGGTATCACTGCTGTAGCAATTCTGGAACCCGGCTCAAATGATAAGTCAGGTACTATCTGCATGATAAAGGTGGTACCGGTGAAAATGGTACGCAGAGCAAGCAGTATACAGAAAAACCCGAAATAGAGAAGATCTCTCTCCTCTGTGCGGAGCGCAAATAAAATCATATGGTAGATGCCTGCAAAGAGGCAGACCGCAACCAGGGTCATCTCTATGGTGATGCTGAAAAGATGCTGTTTTTGAATCTCTTCCGGGGCACCGAGAAAAAAGCTCTGACCGATACCTGCATTTCCATGGCTGTGATTTGATATGTTCAGAAGAATTTCAATAGTATCACTGCTGTTCTCAAAAGTGAAGACTCTGGGAGATAAGAAGCGGATTTTCCCGTCTGCAAATTTTCCATGGCTGTCAATAAGCTCTCCGTTTACAAACAGCCGGTACTCAGTAAAAATTTCCGGTGTCAGAAGGCTCAGAAGCCTCTTCTCCTCTTTAACATGAATAAGAAGTCTGTAGGATGCATCTCCCTGGGAGGGAAGGTTCAACCCTCTGTATGATGTCCAGTATTTCGGGACAGCATAATATCCGGCCAGTGCAGGGACGCCCCCCTTTGCAAATGCTTCCGGTAAAAGAGTTGAATCCAGATAGAACTGCCAGTCACCGTCCAGTCTCACTTTCCCGTCCCGGTAGAGATCGTGGTGTGACAGATTCAGAGTTCCCAAGCTGGCAGTGGGGTCAGCCACACCTGCACTGGCCATAACGGTTGAGATGAACAGAAGGCAGGTCAACACAGTAAATATCTTTTTAAAACAGTATAACGTGTAAATTCTTCAACTCCCTGATCACTGTGACACCATAGATGTACACCTTCGATTCTCCTGCTGCCAAATTAAGCTCTGTAGCGGGCAAGGAATATCTGGATAAGCTCACTCTTCATTGCATCTTCCCTGTGGGCTTCCATTGGTTCAAAAAATATTGATGGCCAGAAAAACGCACCACTCATCATTGCCCAGAAAGCTTCAGCTGCCAATTCAACATTTTCTATCTGAATACGTCCATCCACCTTGGCTGACTTCAGCCAGGCAACCAGAGCATCCTCTCTATCTTCAGCCTGTTTTACAGTTTCCATTGTCAACTCTGGATTGACGATAAAAACCCCAATTGCAACTTTCATTAAACCTAACCAAGCTGGATTCTTTGCAACATCTAACTTGGCATTGGCAAAGTCCCCTAATTGTGACTCCAGACTACGTCTGGGATCATATCTGATCTGCTTTAATGCCATCATCTCTGATAAAAATCGTTCCAACACAGCTTTGAGAAGTTCATCTTTGCTCTGGAAATGGTTATAAACTGTCCGCTTGGAAGCACCTGCAAGCTCGGCAATGCGATCCATGCTGGCATTGTTATACCCGTCCTGCATGAATGACTGGGACGCAGCATCCAGAATAGACTCTCGTTTCCTGTTAATCTTTCTTGTCTTTTCAGCCATTTTAAATCTCTTGAGTTAAACTACACTGTGCAGTGTAGTTTTTGTTGACACCCACTATCAGATATATTACACTATACAGTGTAGTTAGCATGGAGATAAAAGGCAAGGGAAAAAGTTGTCATAACTATAACTAAAAAGTGTTGAGGTATGAAAATGGTCACTATGCAGTGTCAAGCCACTCTATCAAATCAAGATACTCTGTCCAATAGATCAATGAATTACCAGAATGGTCAATTTAAAAATCTGGTCTCAACAAAAATAAGCACTGCTGATCAGAATATGTTCAAGGCTACCATTGACTTTATGTACGGCAATCCAGACCGGATTCCCTCTTTCTCTCTCCCCGGGGTTGATATATCTGCATATGACAGACCTGTAAAAGATGATTTGCGCGTTACCTGGCTTGGGCACTCCACCTCTATTATTGAAATTGACGGCAAGGTTATTATAACTGACCCGATGTTCAGTGACAGAGCTTCTCCTCTCCCGTTTATTGGGCCAAAGCGTTTTGCAACAGATATTGTTTTTCAGATTCAGGATCTGCCAAAGGTTGATGCAGTGCTGATCTCCCATGATCACTACGATCACCTTGACTATAAGACAATTAGATACCTGAGGGGGCATGCAGAAAAGTTCTATGTCCCAATCGGTATTAGAAAATATCTTGAAAGTTGGGGTGTTGTTCCTGAGAAGATTGTGGAGTTGGACTGGTGGGAGGAGAGTTCAAACAATGGCCTTACCTTTGCTGCAACACCGGCACGTCATTTTTCTGGTCGAGGTCTCAGACGCGACAGAACTCTCTGGGCCTCCTGGGTCATAGTAGGAACAAGAGAACGAGTCTATTTTGGCGGCGATTCTGGCTATTTTGACGGGTTCAGGAGAATTGGTGAAAAGTATGGCCCATTTGACCTCACCATGCTCGAATCAGGTGCGTACAACAGGGCGTGGGCTCAGATTCACATGATGCCTGAGGAGACTATTCAGGCACATCTGGATCTGGGGGGCAGAACTCTTCTGCCAATCCATTGGGGAAAATTTAATCTCTCTTTGCACCCTTGGAGAGAACCAATTGAGAGACTTTTAGCTGAAGCTGAACTTAAAGGAGTTGTAACTATGGCACCAGTACAGGGGGAGGCAATCTCTCTTGCTGACCAGTATGAGATAA
>Ga0066603_10001637_pt1 | contig 14333 bp, 8 predicted proteins | sample Higcelweek8metaG_FD_59482 | JGI IMG/M metagenome (GOLD analysis project Ga0066603, IMG submission 59482) | Freshwater pond sediment microbial communities from the University of Edinburgh, under environmental carbon perturbations - High... | ecosystem: Environmental > Aquatic > Freshwater > Pond...
CAAGCGCATCATTTCTAAGCTAAGGGAAGGATACAAAATACCATCGTATTCCATGACTAAAGGGATACTACGAACAATGCCATCATTATCTGGAACAGTATTAAAATAGCCATTAGAGTAAGCATTTTTTTGAATTTGAGGCACATTGAGAATGGCACGATGTGGTTTGATGAGGTAAGAGTTCTCAGGTTTGTTTTGTTCGATAAAAATAGCACTTGATTTTGGATGGCCCTCAGGAAAAATGCCATCTTCGCCAAGGGCAAAAACATACCCTACGATAGTGGGAGTTTCTGCGATAGTTTTTCCTAAAATATCATCATAATCAAGGATATTTTCATAAGGCATTCCCAGTTTTTGCAAGACCATTTTGGGAGAACTGTTATCGGGTTCAGCAAAAACAACATCCAGTCCCACAATGGCAATACCGTAATCTGCCAAGTTTTGAAGAAGCCGTGCAACTTTGTCCCGACTCCAAGGCCATTGACCAAGTTCTTTGAGGCTTTTTTCATCGATATCGATAATGATGATATTGTCGTTGCCCCTAAATTCTCCCCTTGCAACGAACATGAGGTCTTTGATTTTGTATTCAAAAGGGGACAAAAGATTGGAAAACTTCAAATACCCAACTACTCCCGCCACAATAATAATAATTGTGAAGAGTAGTTGAGCTAGGGTTTTACTCATAGGTTAAAAGCTTCTCATGTAAGAAAGTGATGTTACATTTTTGGTGTATGCATTTAAAGCATTATTGGAGCCATGGTCACTATAAGCATAGTTAAACATCAGCGAGGATTTTTCATCTATAGCATAAGTTAACCCAGCACTATAATAATTTTCACTATCCTTTCTTTTAAGGCCAAAGAAGGTATCAAATTCTTTGTAGGAAATATCTTTATAGGTATAACCCAAAGAGCCTCGAAGTCCTTTTATGATTTCCTTAGAAATCTCTGCTTTGTAACTCCATTCATCCAGTGATACACCGTATTGCGCTGAAGTTTTATCTCTTTCTCTATCATCCCTGAGTGAAACATAAGCTGAAAGTAACCAAGGATCATCACCTATGGATTTTTTAACGCCCAGTGTATAAATGAGGGAATCAGAATCGCTTGTACTAGTAGGGTCAACATTGATATTTCGTTTTTTTGTGATATCAGCTTCGAGCATCAAAGTAGGGGAAATAATTTTTTTGATATTAACTGCCATGCCATTAGTATTGAGATAGTCATCCCCTCCTAAACGAATTTTATCATAAGAGAAAGCAAGTCCAAATTTATAGGTATCGATAGTGTAAGTCGGTCCCGTTGCGATGCTAAAAAGGAGTAAATCTTTGTCTGAATACTGAGTCATGTTTTTATTATATGCTAAAAAATTACTCTCCCATGCAAATCCGCCTTTTTCACCCATGTCATAAGTGTGGTTTAAAACGAGTATTTGCGATAATCCTGCACTTTTGCGCTGATCGTTACCGGGTAAATCTATCGAATTGAGTAGGTTTTGGGTCACACCTCGACCAACATCGTTAGCGATGTTAGTGTCATAGTCCCATCCCAAAATCAATGCACCACCAAACGAATGTTTTTCAGTTTGCTCATCAATTTTCTTTTTAAAATTAAGAACGGTTTCTTGAACACTTTGTGGTAATTTTTCTTGTAAAACACCGTCTAGTTCATTTTGCGCGAGCTCATACTGTTTTGTTTCAAAATAGAGCCGTGCCAACTCAAGTCTTGTTCGCGTATGGGTAGGATTGAGCATCAAGACTCTATCAAAAGCGGTCATTGCTTCATCATATCTTTTAAGTTCCAAGGCTGAACGACCTAGGTAAAAGTTAAACTCTGCATTATCAGGAGCGCCTTCGCTAAGAGCACCAAAAAGCTCATAAGCTTTCGTATAATTTTGCGCATTGTAAACTTTAAGTGCTTCATCTTGTGCATTTGCAAAAACAAAGGAGCTTAATAAAAGTGAACCAAGTGTTACATGTAAAAGTGATTTAATAGTTTTCATTATTTTCCTTAATATGCTGGTACGGTTGGTACAGTTAACGCTGTTGCTTTAAATGAACCTACTGCATTGCTGGTACTTCCTTTTGTAAGGTTAAAGCCACCGGCAACAGAATTGGCAGCTGGACCATAAAAATTGCCACTAAGTGCACCTGAAGCATTTCCACCAGAAAGTGTTGCTGCGAAGCTTGATGTGGCAGGGGTTAGCGTTGCTGCTGTGACTGTACTGTTCCATGTAGAATTAAGATTTGTTTTAAATGCGATATTTCCACCAATGGTTGAAGTACCAAAGTTAACATTAAGATTGATGGCATTGTGAGTGTCGTTAAGGATATATCCAATGGTTGTGCCTTCAATAACACTTCCTATAACATGTCCTGAATATTGGTAAGTTGGAGCCGCATTGCCAAGACTAGCAAGGGCAGTTATGGCGCCTGAAGGGGTTTGCACACCTGCTACCCAAGTACTAAAAGGTGTTGTCGGCGTTTCAGTATTGCTAGTTTGACCCCAATATCCCCATGATACATAGTCATCTTTGTCTGAATCGTATGATATAGCTATAAGATAATCTTGCATTAAAATGGGTTCCTCACCAGTAGTCGTGAGTGCAGAAAAGTAATCATCATGAATATAGGCTGAAATTGTATCAGGGATATTAAAAGTGTCTGAGGAAACATGAAGTGTTCCACTAATTTTATCAAGTGTAATTGCTAAATCATTAGTGGTTACACCACTTCCATCACTTCGTAATTGAGAAGTAGTCATACCAGTTAATACCTCAGTATCGGAGTATCTATTGATAGGAGTCGTATAACTTGTTGATATATTTCTAAAAGCTATAGCAGCTTCAGATGGATGACTCTCAGCAAAGTCTATATCGTTTACGGTAGCTGTGTCATCAGGATTTACGAACATGGCAATAGCTTGATAGTCTGTGCCATAAATTTTACCGCTCATCTCTTGAGGTGACCATAGTCCCATATTATTGTTCGCAGTTGAGTCAGAATATTCTGTTTTATAGTGCGTCATGGACACATTCATTTGACTATCTAAGCTAAGCGATCCTATGCCAATTCCTACACCATAGTTGTCTATCCAAGTGCTGAGTATTTTACGATTCGTAGTGTTAACGATGACTGCAGTTCTGTCTAAATTTGTATTATTGGTGACAAGAGAAGGATTAGAATACAGTCCGCCACTGTCTTTATAGTAAAGTAAAGCTGGTAAAATGGGGTTTTCTTCCCCATCGTAAGAAACTACCGAAGGGACTCCTTGGAAGTAGATTAATTCAAAATCATTGTATCTTATGTCAGCATAATCATAACTACCTGTAATCTTAGCAACATTTATCTCCCCACGAGTGTCATAGCGCAGTGTTTCGCTAGCATTAATGACAGTAACATCAGCGGTCGTCCATTCACCACCTTCACCATAATTCTCATAAACATAAGTGGAAGACTCTAAGTTAGGTATACCAAAGGGGCCAAAAACATAAAAATCAGTATTTGAAATTCTTTGAGGTACATTAGTCTCTTGAACTTTTTGGAGTAGGGCATCGTTATTAGATTTATCTGTGATAGATGATAAATCTTGTATTGGCGGTGCTGGCGGAGGAGTGTTTCCATTAGCTGGAGGAGTTCCACCATTTTGAGGTGTGATACTTTGTGGTGGTGTTGGAGGCGTCCCTGGAGCAACAAAGGTCGATTTGCCAGCAGGAACTACAACAAAATTAGGCGAACCAATTTCTCTGACAACAATCGTACCACTTATGCATGCGATACGATCACCTCCTCTGCCAATATTCCCTTGAATAGTCGTTCCTCTGATACCAATCGTTGCGGTTTTGGTCTCTAAAGTAAAGTTTTCAGGTGCAGTTTTGCCTATTTGTCCCGTGATACTCTTAAAACTTCCCTCACCAAATTTGAATTTTGCTTTAGGTTTAGCGGCATCATTAAGATATTCTTCGATTTTTAATTCGCTTTCACTGCCTAATGTGATAACAGTTTTATCCTCAAATACAAGCTGTATCTGAGCATCTTTTGCTGTTGCAATAATGTCTTTTTCCTCTAAAACGGTACCGTTTTTCAGAGGAGTTTTTTGAGCTTGTCTTTGGAGTGTTGCTTCACCCTTGAGTAAGGAAACTTTGCCTACTGAGGCAAAAACAGTGGTACCAAAAAGCAGTGCAAAAAGTACCAGAAGACGAATAAAAAAAGACATGGTAAACCCCTTTTAATATATAGGTATATAATTCTATGAAAAAGAGTCTTAAAGTTGCATTTGTATTCTATTTTAAGGTGCTATAAAGAGTAATCCATTTTGATTTGATAGCCAACACCATTGATATTTTCTATAAAATCACTTTCGCATATTTCTCTTATGCGGTAGATAACCATCTGAAGCTTTTTAAGATTTATGTCATCATTCCAAATATGCGTATAGAGTTTTTCGTAATTGACACAGGAATTTTTGTTATTGCAGAGCATTTGAAGCAATTTTAAAGCTTTTGGCCCAAGTTGGACTATTTCTAAATTTTTATAGAGTAAATTGGTTTCATGGTTGAAATAAAATCCTCCAGCAATTTTGCTAACCTTTAAATGATTATGATGATTTTGTTTTGCACTTAAAAGTGAGATGGTAGCAATAATCTCCTTTTCATTATAAGGCTTTATGATGTATCCATCAGCATTTACATCCATAGCGTAATTTATCATCTCTTCATCGGCATAAGCAGTCGTAAAAACGATGGAGCAATTGCTGATTTTTCGTATATCCATAGCTGCTTCACAGCCACTTTTAGAACCTTTAATCATAATATCCATTAACACCAACTGAGGATTGTTTTGATGGACAGCTTTTATGGTGTCTTCACCATTGTCGACGATATCTACAACTTCCCAACCCCTTTTTTCCAGAATTATTTTGAGATATTCTGCTGCTATCGCTTCATCTTCCACAATCAAAATTTTATACATGTAAGCTTCTTTGATAGATGATTTTGTAGCTCAACCCATGGTTGCGATTTCTTGTTAAAGTACCTTTTAATTGTTTCACATTTAAGTCTACAAGTTTTAATCCTAATCCTTGCTCACATTCAGCTTTGCCACAGCCTATGCCATTGTCGTGATAGGTGAGTGTAACCTTGTTTTTATGAATGTGTAGAACAATAATGATTTTTGGATTTTTTATATCTATAAAAGCATATTTAAAACTATTGGTGAGTAATTCATTAATAATTAAGCCAAGGGGAATAATTTCATTTAAAGAGAGTTCGACTTCTTTGATTTTGAATATGACAGAGATATGTGTATCAAGAGTACTTTGAATATTTAAAGCCAGCTTTTCTATAAAAAGTTTTGCATTCACTTTTTCCATATCGTTGGATACATAAAGCATTGAATGTACCAAGGCTATTGAATCTATTCTATCTTTACTAACTTTGATAATGTCTTGCGTTTTTTTATCCTCAAGTTCAGCTTGTATAGCAAGCATGGAAGAGACTATATTTAAATTATTTTTAACTCTATGGTGGATTTCTTTATAGAGTAAATCTTTTTTATAATTCGAATTGATGAGCCGCTTATAAGCATCAATACGAGTTGTTTCATAATAAATAGCAAAAACAAAAATAATCAACAAAATAGATAAAAAATTTGAGATAGCTATATTATTATGCAAAAAAGCACTCATATTCCAAGAGTCCTGATAATAAAAAAGAAGTAGAACCAAAATAAGTAAAAATGTGAGGCTTAAGATAAGTCCTCTTTTCCAGCTAAAAAGAGAAAATGCACCCAATATAAAAGGAAATATAAACCCTGGCGTATAATCATCGAAATGATAGATAAAGACAGCGGTAATCGTTTCGATGGCAAGTATCATTAACATAGTATACGCTGCGCAATCATATTTGTCTTTTCGATAGAACATAAAAAATGAAAAGACAATAAGTATAAGCATCACTACCGTAAGAGGAATAATTTGATAATCTTGATAGTATGCGTCCATGGCGATATGTATAGAAAAGATAACAAAGCATACAGTATGAATAAACCATATGATTTTTTTTCTTCTTCCTTCTGTTACTCTTTTGATTTCAGCGCTAAATGATAAATTAGATGCTTTCATAATTTAAATTTATCAAACTTTAACTTAAATTATCATACTAAATTTGAATAATAAAAATAATGTGACCAAAATGTGGTTTTTGACTTATATAATTATTTTGCGGGAATGAGGTTGGCATGCGCCTTTCCTAGAGGATATCCACCTCTTGGCAGGTAACTTTATCATCGTATAGTAGTATTTTTATCAGTATAAAATAATCTTCAACGGAGGTTTCATATGTTTAGTTTTTCTAAAGAAAGACTTGTTCGTCTTATGGTTATTCCTTTTTGTTTTGCGGGAGCTTCGCTTAACGCTTTAACACTTCAAGAAGGTGTTGATGAAGTGCTTGCAACAAACCCTATTATTCAAGAGCGGTTGCATAATTACAAATCAACGCTCGAGGATTTGCGCATTACTGAATCTCAGTATTTGCCCTCCCTTGATTATTCTGGTAATTTTGCGAAAGATAAAATTGACAGTCCAACGACAAATTTCAACAGTCGTACGCTCTATAATTATGAACACTCATTGCAACTGACTCAAAATCTTTTCAATGGTTTTGGTACGCTCTATGAGGCAGATTATCAAAAAGCACGCATTTTGGCTGCCGCTAATCACTATATCGAAAATGCGAATGATGTTGCTTATAGCTTTATCAATCAGTACATTGCAGTTTTAAAAGCACGAGATACCTTGGTCGTTGCAAAAGAAAGCGTTACCTTTCATCAAGAGGTTTTCAATAAAGTTAAAAAATTATTTGACTCAGGTTCAACGACCCGTTCAGAATTTGAGAAGATAGACACTTCTTTATCCTTAGCGCAGTCTAACTATATTGTGGCACAAAATAATCTCGAAGATGCACTCTTCAATCTCGAGAGAGTGTTGGGTCGCTATGTTAAAGCCGAAGAGTTAGAAGTAGCAACTTTTTCAGGAGTACTTCCTGCAAGTGAAAATGAGATGAAAGATTTTGCCAAAGAACATAATCCTTCGGTTTTAGTAAGTCACTACAATATCAAATCAGCAGAGGCACAGCGTCAAGCATCTTACAAAAATTATTATCCAAAAATTGATGCTTATGCTCGTAAGAGTTGGGCGGAAGATATAGGTGGAAGTATAGGAAAGGATGAGAGAAGTATTATAGGTATAAGAATTTCATATAACCTTTACCGTGGTGGTGCAGACGAAGCACAAATTGCCAAAAGTCTAACTCAGATTTCACGCGAACAAGAGACTAAACGCGATGTCATTCGAAAACTTGATGAGCAAGGAAGGCTTGCTTGGAGTGCTAAAACTTATGTAGCACAACAACTTGATTTTCTCCAAAAGTATGCTAAAACCAGTGCAAAAACACTTGAGCTTTATCAGCAAGAGTATGATTTAGGGCGAAGAACTTTACTTGATCTTTTGGTTGCACAAAATGACTTTGTTGCAGCGCGTAGCCAAGTTATCAAGGCGCAAAATGACTTGTTATTCTCTAATTATCGTATCTTAGATGCAATGGGCACGATGGTACAAAATGTTCTCGGTTCCAAAACATTGGATTATACTAAACAAGTTAAGCTAGAAGTGGCTGACGCGAAGTTAGACAATGATACCAATCTAGGAACGCTTCTTTTTGAGCAGCGTGAAACAAACGAATAAAAGGTTGTTTTGAGAGGATTTTAAATATGAAAGATGACATTGAAGTAAGGATCGAAGATCCTCAGGGTTTAGCTTTTTCTATCGATCCTTTGCTTCAGTGCTTGGTGCTTTTTACGCAGCTTTATCACAAGCCATTTAGCGCTGAAGCTCTGATGGCAGGGTTGCCGCTCTCGCCAAAAGATGAAACGCAAGGACTCTATAACCTCAAAGAGTCTAAAGGTTTGTTTGCACGCGCCGCGAGTAGGGCTGGGCTTAAAAGTACTTTAGTTGCTAAGAGATTAACAGATATATCTCCTTTGCAATTGCCCATTATTTTATTGCTAAAAAATTCTCAAGCGTGTATTTTACACTCTTTCAATGCTGATAAGACTACATGTAAGATAGTTTTACCAGGTGTTGAAGCTATTGAAGAGGTAGTTTCACTCGAAGAGTTAACATCAGAATATACGGGTTTTGCTTTTCTCATCAAGCGACCATTTGTCTATGATGAACATGATACTCTCACGCTAAATGTCAAACATAAGCACTGGTTTTGGGACACGCTGAAATTGTCAGCAGGTTTTTATCGTGATGTTTTATATGCAACGATTCTTATTAATCTTTTTGTACTCATAAGCCCTTTATTCACCATGAGTGTTTATGATAGGGTTATCCCCAATAATGCAACTGAAACACTTTGGGTTTTTGCAAGTGGCGTTTTAGTCGTTTATACGCTTGACACTTTTTTAAAGTTTGCGAGAGCAATTTTATTAGAGCGCGCTGGCAAAAAAAGTGATGTTATCATGTCTTCTATGATTTTTGAAAAGGTTATGGATTTGCAGATGGCTTCACATCCCAGATCGGTAGGCTCATTTGCCAGTAATCTTAAAGATTTTGACATGATTCGTTCTTTCTTGACCAATGCTACATTGACCGTTTTAGTTGATATGCCATTTGCACTTCTTTTTTTATTTGTGATAGGATATATCGGTGGTTGGATGGCAGTTGTGCCTTTAGTGATGATGCTTTTAATATTAGGATACACTTTTTTTATGCGACATATGTTGCGCGAAAGTATTGAAGAATCCCATAAAGCTTCAGCCGCTAAAAGTTCTATTCTAATTGAAGCTCTTCAAAATATCGAAACACTTAAAACGCTAGGTGTTACAGGGCATATGCAGTGGTCGTGGGAAGAGGCAACGGGAGAAATTGCACAAAAAAGTTTAAAATCTCGTATGATTTCAACTTCAATCTCAACTATTACGGGGTATCTTATTCAGCTAACGACGGTTTTGCTCGTCATTTTAGGTGTTTACCTCATTGGTGCACATGAATTATCTATGGGTGGGCTTATTGGTATTATCATTATCTCTTCACGAACAGTTGCTCCCATGGGACAAGCTGCTTCATTGATATCCAATTATTCAGATGCTAAATCGGCTTATGATGTTATAAACAATATCATTGCCCAACCTTCGGAGCGACCTCATGGTAAAAAATTTATTACGCGTCCGCATTTGAATGGAGAAATAGAGTTTCGCGATGTTTCTTTTTCTTATGATGCGAGCGAGCACCAATCTTTAAAAAATGTTTCTTTTAAGATAAAGTCCAAAGAAAAGATAGCCATTATTGGGCGTATAGGATCTGGTAAAAGCACTATCGCAAAACTATTACTTCACCTCTACGAGCCACAAAGTGGTGCTATCTTTTTAGATGGGATTGATATCAATCAAATCGACCCGATAGATTTGCGAAAAAATATTTCCTATGTTTCGCAAGATATCAATCTCTTTAAAGGGACAGCTAAGGAGAATATTTTGTATCGCTCTTCTCGTGTTGGAGACGAACAGATGTTGCGTGCTTCAATTATTTCAGGAGCTGATGAGTTTATCAAAAGACATCATCAAGGCTATGAAATGCCTATTGGTGAGCGAGGGATGGGACTCTCTGGAGGGCAGAGACAAAGTATTGGAATCGCTAGAGCTATTTTGTTTGAGTCCCCTATCGTATTGATGGATGAACCTACCAATGCGATGGATCAGCTAAGCGAAGCAAGACTTATCGCCAATCTTAAGAGTTACGTTGAGGATAAAACAGCCATTTTCGTAACCCAAAAGAATACGCTTTTGGATATTGTTGATCGTATCATCGTGATGCATGAAGGAAACATTTATCTTGATGGCCCAAAACAAGAAGTTTTGTCAAAGCTGGCAGGAAAAAGATTATGAGAAAAAAATTATTTTCATGTGATGCTAGGGATTATGCATTTATGCGAAGCCTCTCTGCGGCAGTGTTAGAAGAAAATCCCAAACAGTTTAGATGGATTATCTTTTTTTGGCTTTTTAGCATTTCACTTTTTTTAGTATGGGCAACTTTTTCACCTATTGATGAAATTGTCAGAGGTGATGGGAAAGTTATACCTAGCGGTGAAAATCAGATGATACAGCATCTTGAAGGTGGCATCTTAGAAGATATTTTAGTCAAAGAAGGAGAAAGTGTTAAAGCCGATCAGGTTTTGTTGAAAATTAATAATCTTAAATCTTCTTCAACCTATGAAAGTATGGGTTATAAAGCAGCACAACTTCGAGCAAAAATGGTTCGTTTACGGGCAGAAATTCAAAATGGTGAGTTTTTAGCAGAAGAGAAAGACTTGAAAGAAATTCCTGCTCAAATCTTACAGGAACGCCATCTTTTTATCTCCAATAAAGAACGGTTAAATGCACAACTTTCAGGTCTTAATGAACAATATGTACAAAAGAAAAATGATAAATTAGAAACGCAAGGACGCATTGCAGAACAAAGAAAAGCTCTAACCTATATCAAAGAAGAAGTTAAAATCTCCGAGCCATTGGTAGCAGAAGGCGTTAAATCAAAAGTGGATTTTTTAAAGTTACAAAGAGAGTTAAGTAGTCTTGAAGAGCGTTATAACGGTATGATAGCTTCTATACCGAGGTTGGATGCTGCTATCTTCGAAATTGAAAATAAGATGAAAGAAGTTCGCTCTGAATTTACCACTAAAGCTCAAATTGAACTTAATGAGGCGCAAACAGAATACAATCGTATCATGGCAGAGAGTGCTTCGTTGGCAGATCAGGTTGTTAGAACAACACTCAAATCTCCTATAAATGGTCTTGTCCAAAAGGTCTATGTCAATACTATCGGAGGTGTAATTAAGCCAGGTGAAAATCTCATAGAGATTGTTCCAACGGAAGAGGGTTTGTTGGCGGAAGTCAAAGTAAAGCCTTCAGACATTGCTTTCTTATATCCTGGGCAGGAGGCGATCGTTAAAGTGACAGCATATGATTTTGCTATCTATGGTTCATTGAATGGTAAAGTAGTTACCATAAGCCCAGATTCTACTACAGACAAACGGGATAACATTTACTATATTGTAAGGGTTCAAACTGAAAAAAAATATTTTGGTACCGAAGAGAAACCGCTTAATATTGCTCCTGGTATGACACTCAATGTGGATATTATCACAGGTAAGAAAACGGTAATGCAGTATATTTTAAAGCCCATTCTAAAAGCTAAACAATATATGTTTACGGAGAGATAAATGAGATTTTATATTGTGACAAAAAATCAACTATTACAAAAAAGATGGTCAACTATCTTGGCAATATTTAGTCCTGTTGTGCGAGAAACAGTGCCTTTGTATCTCAGTAATGAGGCGATAGTAGTGATTCACGATGATGTTTTGTGTCATCTCACTGATGAACAAAAAAAGAGTATTTTTTCTTTACATGTAATGGTTCTTTCCACTACGCCAACTTTTGAACAAGCCCGTCTAGCTTTGGAACTTGGCGCCAAAGGATATGGTAATACGATGATGCATGAGTCTTACCTGATGGCCGCTTGTCAGGCTATCATGGAGGGAAATATCTGGTTATCTCCTGAATACATTACGCTCTTGATTCATAAACTTCCCATCATGCCTAACAAAGAAATAGATCCACTAAGCAAGCTTAGTCACCGTGAGGCAGAAGTGGCTATTTTATTAGCACAAGGTGATGCACATAGAGATATTGCTGAAAAATTGGATATTACTGTTCGTACTGTCAAAGCACATGCTACGGCTATTTATTGCAGACTTCATATTAAAGATCGACTAGCCCTAGCTCTTTTATTGCGTACTTGATAGTTTTTTTAATTTTTGGTACCTAAGTACAATAGTATTGCATTTCTCTCCTTGTTACAATTCTTGTATATAAATTTCTCTACAAAGGATTTACCATGGCACGAGTTATCGGATTTGTCAAATCACTTCAAAACGGAGTCTTTTTTGCAAAAGATGAACAAGGTGCGATCAGGGAACTGAAAGCAGGAGAACAGATATTTCAAAATGAATTAGTGTATGGTGCTCCAAACAACCCACAAAATGCGCAAGTTATCATCGATGTAGCATTTGCGGATGCAAAAGACATCACCCTATCAGGTTCTGCACAACTCTATACTGACCTTTCCGTGATTGGTGGAACTTTTGAAAAAGAAGAAGCCGTTGTTTCTAAAGATGCAGCAGATAGCGCTTGGAAGTTAAGTACTAGTACACCTAGCCCAGATGGACAAGTTGACGCTCCAGCTGCAGGATTTGAAGAAACAGCCGCAGGTGCAGGACTTACCGATACAGAGCGTGCTGGTGGACCAGTTTTTGATGCAAGAACAGGTGGAATTGGTAATGTCTCTACAGATCTTAGAGATACAGTTAATGGTGGGATTAACCCAAATCTTGCAGGTCAGGACACTCAAAATCTCAACGACCAACCTATCGTGGCTGATGTTGCAGGAACAGTGAATGAAGCGTTAAATGGTCTTAATATCATTTCAGGGCAATTAGTAGCTGCAGATCCTGATGTAGGGGATACGCATACATTTTTTGCTGTCGAAGGTTCATTACTTATTAATGGACAACCAGCTCCCGAAGGTATTACCCTCGTACTTAATCCTGATGGTACTTATTCTGTCACAGGAGATTTTAATGCGCTTGCTATTGGCGAAAATGCAGTCGTGAAATTCCAATACTACGCTGTTGATGATGGACTAGATGTAGGAGCCCCTCATGCTTCACTTCCTGCAACAGTCACCCTTACTATTGTAGGTACCAATGACCAACCAGTTATAGGTGATATCCATATTACAGGAACAGGTGAAGGTGGTGGCATCGTTGGATACTATGACATGAGCAGTGGAGAGGGCGTCAGTGCGCAAGTAAATGGTATCACAACAGCTGGGCTAACAGGTGTTAAACTCTTTACTCTTACGGAAGCAGAACTTCAAGGCATCAATACACTTTATATTCAAAATCCAGATAATGGTAGTTATGGTTCAGAATACATGAACCAGTTATCAACGATAACTGAAGCTGTTAATAATGGAATGACTTTAATTATACATGATAGATTTGTTACAAATGGTGCACAGATTCTCCCCGGTGGGGCGTCAATCATTTTCCATAGGCTAGCGGGTAATGGATACAATATTGAAATAATAGACAATGAGTTAGAGACCGGTCTTGGAGGAAGTATGGATGATACTTCGTTAGATAACGGGAGCTATTCTAACCATGGTTATGTAGATTTAAATAGTTTGCCAGAGGGAGCAACTGTTCTTATGACGGATGGAGATTCTACCCATATTGTCACTTTTTCTTATCAATATGGTTCAGGTACCGTGATATACTCAACCATTCCATTAGATCATTATCTTGGAGGTAGTGGCAATAGTGGACTTAATGCAAATATGCAAATTTACGCTGCTAACTTGCTTGAAGATTATGCTGCCAATAGTGCTATCTATGAAACCCACGATGGCAGTGAAGTCACACCATTGGTTAATGATGGAAACAATGTTTTAAGTGGTGACCTATCCGTCATTGATGATGATATAACTGACACACACACTTTCCGTGTAGTTGATGAGAGTGTGCAGGTACTCGATGTATCGAACGCTGGAATAGATTTGGGCGATGTGAGTGTTTCCATTTCTCAAAACGGTGAAGGTGTATGGCAATATAACATCAATGGAAACTTTACAGAATTAGCCGCGGGAGAGAAAGCAACTGTGACTTTCCAATATGTCGCTGATGATGGACATGGTTTTGATGGAACTGATGGCATTAATGAAAGTTCAGTTAGTGCACCTAAGACAATTACTTTAACCATCACAGGAACCAATGACCAGCCTGTTATTAGTGATATCAATATCAATGCCCCACTTTCTTTCGGTAGCGACAATTGGTTTGCTGAGGGTAATGGACTTACCATTGTTGGGTATGAAAATAATGGTTCCATTGTTACGCCTATACTTCATAATGGAGGCTTAGGTATAGGCTCTGGCTGGGGTGAAGATTCTGAAATTAACGATCAACTAAGCTTCAGTGGACGCAGTGCAGAGGCTATCGTATTTGGTTTTGAAAAAGCATTTAATACAGCAACTATTGAGTTGACAAGTTTAAATCAAGGTACTTGGTTTAGTAGTACGGAAAAGGCTGAATGGATAGCTTATAAAGATGGTGTAGAAGTAGGTAGAGGTATTCTGACTGCACAATCTGGAGCTGATATTTTTACGATTCATACTACGAGTGATTTCAATTCTCTCAAGATCGCTCCACCACTA
>Ga0066603_10001664_pt1 | contig 14191 bp, 17 predicted proteins | sample Higcelweek8metaG_FD_59482 | JGI IMG/M metagenome (GOLD analysis project Ga0066603, IMG submission 59482) | Freshwater pond sediment microbial communities from the University of Edinburgh, under environmental carbon perturbations - High... | ecosystem: Environmental > Aquatic > Freshwater > Pond...
AAAAGACTCAAGAAGTCATTGATTCATATTATCAAAAAACATTAGAAGCATTACCTGGAAAAACTGCGGAACAAACAAGAGAAATTAGAATATTACAGGTTCTTAATGGCGTTAGAACAGATATTGGTAAATTTGTAAAAGAAAAATTCCCTAAGGACAATTTAGTAAACAAAATGATTTCTGCTAAAGCAAGAGGTAGTATGTTAAATATTACCCAGATTGCTTGCTCTGTTGGACAACAGGTTATGAGAGGACAGAGAATTAATTTTGGATATACTGGACGTTCTTTAAGTTGTTTCAAGAAAGGAGATTTATCTCCAAGAGCTGGAGGATTTATTAGAAATTCTTTTATTAATGGTCTTAGGCCGGATGAATTCTTCTTCGGCGGTATGACAGGAAGAGACGCTATGATGGATACTGCTCTTAGAACTCCTAAATCTGGTTATTTATATAGAAGATTAGTTTCTGCATTACAAGATTACATTGTAGAGTATGATGGAACTGTTAGAGATGCGAATGAAACTATCGTTCAATTTGCATTTGGTGGAGATGGACTGGATGTTGCAGGATTACACAAGAATCAAAAGATTTCACCTGGCGAAGCAGTAGGTATTGTAACTGCTCAATCATTTGGAGAATCTTCTACGCAAATGGTTTTAAATGTATTCCACTCAGCAGGAGTTGCCGAGATGCAGGTTACACAAGGTCTTCCAAGATTAATCGAGATTTTAGATGCTAGAAAGAAACCGTCCACTCCTTCTATGGAAATATTTTTAGATAAAGACCATAATAATGAGAAAGATTCCAAGATTGTTGCTGAAAAGATCAAAGAAGTTAGTCTAAAAGAAATTATGAGCGAGATAAATGTAGATTTCGGAAGCAAAAAACTAGAGATTACTATTAACAAAGAATCCTTGAAAACGGTTCACATGGGATTGGATAAAATTGTTGAGGTTTTAGACGAAAAGGGTTTCAAAGCTAAGAAGAAAGGAGAAGATGCAATAACTCTCGACTTAGCAGAAAGCGATTTCAAACAAATTTACAAAACAAAACAAAAAATAAAGGATACAATTATATCAGGAATCAAAGGAATAGAAAACGTTTTAGTGGTAAAGAGAGATAGTAATTTTGTTATATTAACTGCAGGAACAAACTTGAAAGAGATATTGCAATTTAAAGGAGTTAATCCTGAAAAAGTTGTTACAAACGATTTACATGAAATAGCTTCTTTATTAGGTATTGAATCTGCTAGACAAGCAATTATGGATGAAATTAAAAAAGTTTTAGTTTCACAGGGATTAGATATCGACTTTAGACACTTAACTTTGGTTGCTGATTCTATGACTTCTTCAGGAATAGTTAAAGGAGTTACAAGAGTAGGAATAATTTCAGATAAGAATTCAGTTTTAGCAAGAGCATCTTTTGAGACACCAGTTAAGCATTTTGTTAATGCTTCTAGAACAGGAAAGAAAGATAAGATGGCTTCCGTTATTGAAAATATTATCTTGAATCAGCCAGTTCCTGTTGGAACAGGATTACCCGGGCTTTTGGTTAAAGTTACTGGTTCTTTAGCTGGGCAAAAGGAAAGTAAGAAAAAGTAAATGTGCTTAATCCTTAAAAATAAACTTTAGATTTTGTATCTTTTTTGTTATATTTCCGTCGGCAAACTAAATAAAAAGGTTTAAATACCTTTGAAAATGAGAAGTTGTTATGAGCTTAAAAGAATTAACTGAAGCAAAAAAAGCAGAGAAAATAAAGTATGGCATTAAAGAAGTTTTAAAACTTGCAAAGAAAAAGAAACTTGGAAAGAATTCAAGAGTTTTTGTTTGCAGAGATACAAGAGAGGAAACTTTAAAGGAACTAGAAAAAGCCGGCGTTGAGTTTGAAGTTTTGAAAAATAAAAAAGATATTTCTAAAGAGCTTGAACTAGATTTTGATTCAGAAGTATTTTTAATTAACTAGAATGGGAAAAACAATCGATATGCAGTTTATGAGATATATTAATCTATTCGAAAGAATCTCAAAAATTTCAACTACTGACTGTTTTGTTTACAATAGTACTATTTATTTTGCAGTTCCAAAGACGCTAGTTATGAGAGCAGTTGGTAAAAATGGGGCAAATGTAAGAGAACTTTCAGAAACTCTAAGAAAAAGAATAAGAATTATTTCTATACCTGCTAAAGACAAATTTGAATCAGGTTCAGATAGCGAAAAAAAGGCTATTTTAAACACTTTTATTGCGGAAATTGTTTCTCCAGTAGAATTTACTTCACTTGAATATTCAGAGGGAGTCGTGTCTGTTTCAGGAAGCAGAGAACAGAAAGCAATGATGATAGGAAGAGACAGAGCTAGACAGAATGAACTGCAAGAGATATTATCAAGGACTTTTGGAGTAAAAGAATTAAAGTTTGTGTAGGGCTTAATTCTTTAAATTCGAGAGAGCATAATCTTTATAAATCAAGATTTCACCTTAATTTAACACAATGGGATTAATGAATGCAAAGAAATTGAGAAAGAACAGAAAAAAGTTCCAAATGAATGATAAAGTTTGGAAGAAAAAGAAACTGGGTATTACTCAGAAGTATTCTATTATTGGTAGATCTTCTCAGGCTAAAGGAATAGTTACCTCTAAATTTCAATTAGAAGCTAAACAGCCAAACTCTGCTATGAGAAAATGTTGCAGAGTTCAGTTGACTAAGAATGGAAAAGTTATTGGATGTTTTATTCCTGGAAACCTTGCACAGAAATTCATTGACGAGCATGATGAAGTTATGATTGAAAAGATTGGTGGAAAACAGGGCAAGACAAAAGGAGACTTATCTGGAGTTAGATTTCAAGTTATGAAAGTAAATGATCAGCCATTAAGAAGACTTTGGAAGGGCAAGATCGAGAAGGGTAGAAGATAATGGTAGCAATGAAAATATTCGGTCTTTGGGATATATCAGAAGTTTCTGTTTCAGATCCTGGATTGAAAAAGGTTATTAATTTAGACGATAAACTACTTTTGAAGTCTCATGGAAGAATAAAATATGATCAGTCTAAAACAAAAGTTAATGTTATTGAGCGAATAATTAATATATTACAAGTTCCGGGAAGTAGGGGAAAAAAGCATAGAATTATTACTAACTGGATTTCAGGAAAACAACAAAAGACTACTATGATTGTTATTGATGCCTTAAAGCTTGTTGAACAACAAACAAAACAAAACCCTATCGCAGTTTTAGTTAAAGCTATTGAAAACGCTTCTCCAAGAGATGAGGTTACTGCAATAGAATATGGCGGAGCTAGATATCCTCAAGCAGTAGATACTTCTCCAAGAAGAAGATTAAACTTAGCGTTAAGATTTATGATTAATGGAGCTTATGATAAAGCTTTTGGAAAGAAAGCTACAATAACAGAAGCTCTTGCTAAAGAAATTATCGCAGCATCTAACAATTCGGGTGAAAGTTATGCAGTTTCTAAGAAAAACGACATAGAAAAACAAGCAGACGCTGCTAGATAATAAGATAGTTTTTTATAGTAAATCTAATTTTTTAAGTTATGTTATATCCTATTTTAAATTCAGAGGATTTAAGAAACATTTCTAGAGCAATTGCTGATGGAAAGGAAGAAATTCTTATCTCTTTGGATTTAGGTTTCTCTGGGAAAAAAGAAAAGCTGGGTTTATTTGAAAAAGGGATAATCTTTGATCAAAAAGAGATCGAGCTTCCTAAAATTAGAGAGGATGATAAAAGTTGCTATCTAATTATAGAAGACATTCTAGAAAAAGTGCAATATTCTTCCGGGAGCATATACAAATTAATTCCTACCAAATTTAGACCAATTTTGCAAATTTCTGGAACATCTATGCATAAACAGGCGTTTATTGAAAGAGTAGAAAGAGATAATTTGACCGGCAAAATCCTCGATTCTGGAACTGGTTTGGGTTATACTGCGGTAACGGCAGCTAAGACTGCTACAAAGGTAAAAACGATCGAGGTAGATGAGATGGTCCTGGAAATACAAAAGATAAATCCTTATTCTCAGGAGCTATTTAATAATAAAAAGATAGAACTTGTTCAAGGAGACTTAGTTGAAGAAATAACTTCTTTTTTAGATGAAGAGTTTGACTTTGTTATTCTAGATGGCGGGACTCCTAAGAGTTCGGGAGAGTTTTTTTCTACAAAAAACTATGAACAAGTATTTCGAGTCTTAAAAAGAAGGGGAAGATTGTATCATTATATCCCTAATTATCATATTAACAAAGGAACAGACTTTGCAGAAAATATCTCTAAAACTTTAAAAAAGATAGGCTTTTCGAAGATTGAAAGAGATTTGGAAGGTAGCTATATAATTGCAAGCAAATAATTCCTTGATTCTTCCTATTTTTAGGTAAATCCAAAACCTTTATAAATCATTTTTCTGAATAGACTTTATGGCTACAGAAGAAAAGAATTTTGAGAAGATAAAGAGAATTATTATGAAGCAGAAAAATATAAGAAACATTGCTACTTCTGCACATATTCACCATGGGAAAACAGCTTTTACAGATAATCTTTTAGCTGCTGCTGGAAAAATGTCTGCTAAGTCTGCGGGGGACTTGGATGCAGGTATGGCAACTTGGCAACATGCAGATGAACAGGAAAGATTAATGACTGTGGATGCAGCAAATGTTTCGATGGTTCACTCTTTTAATGGAGAAGAATACCTAGTTAATTTAATTGATACCCCTGGTCACGTTGATTTCTCAGGTAATGTTACTAGAGCAATGAGAGCTATTGATGGAACAGTAGTATTAGCTTGTGCTTCTGAAGGAATTATGCCTCAAACTGAAACAGTATTAAAGCAGGCACTTAGAGAAAGAGTTAAACCGGTTTTATTTATCAATAAGGTAGATCGTTTGATTAAAGAATTAAAAGTTACTCCTCAGCAAATGCAAGAGAGATTCAAGAAAATTATTGACGAATTTAACACACTTATTGCAAATATTGCTGAGCCAGAATTTAAATCAAAGTGGCAAGTTAATGTAGCTGACGGTTCTGTGGCTTTTGGTTCAGCTAGAGATAACTGGGCTTTGACTGTGCCCTTTATGAAAAAGAAGAATATTACTTTTGGAGATATTTACAAAATTTATGATGAAAAATTATCTGAACAAGAAAGAAAAGACTGGGTTTGGAAGAATGCTTCTTTATTTGAAGTAATGATGGATGTAGTAGTTACACATCTTCCTTCTCCATTGGAAGCTCAGAAATATAGAATTGGCAGAATTTGGAAAGGCGACGCAGAATCTGAATTTGGAAAACAACTTTTAGCATGTGATCCTAATGGAGAACCAGCATTTGTTATTACAAGGATTGTTATTGAACCAAGATCTGGAAAAGAAGTTTCTGCAGGCAGATTATTCTCTGGAACAATTAAAGTAGGCCAGGAAGTTTATTTAAATCTTGCAGGGAAGAAGCAAAGAGTTCAACAAGTTTTAGTTTATGACGGAATTAGGCCGGAACAAGTAGATGAAGTAGTTGCAGGAAATGTTTTTGCAATTGCAGGAATTATATCGGAAGTAGGAGAAACAATTACTGTTTCACCTCAAACACCTTTTGAAGAGATTAAGCACATTTTCCAACCAGTTATTACTAAGTCTATTTCTGTACAAACTTCTGCAGATTTACCTAAGCTAGTTGAAGTTTTGAGAAAAGTAGCTAAGGAAGATCCTTCCATTAAGATTGAAATCAATGAAGAAACAGGAGAGAATCTTGTATCGGGTATGGGAGAATTACATCTAGAAATTGTTGAAGGTAGAATTAGAGAAGAAAAGGGAGTTCAGGTAAAGACCTCGAATCCTATTGTTGTTTACAGAGAAACAGTTTTGAAAAACTCCGGCCCTACTGAAGGTAAATCTCCAAATAGACACAATGCGTTCTATTTACAAATTGAGCCATTAGAAGATGCTGTTTCTCAGGCAATAGAAAAGGGAGACATAAATGATGCTAGATTAAAGAAAGATAAGAAAGATGAGAATTTATTAAAGACTCTTTTAAGTTTGGGTGTTAGCCATGATGAAGCAAGACAGTATAGAGAAATCTATCTTGGTAATGTATTTTTAGACAAAACAAAAGGAGAGGTTCATATCGGAGAAGTTATTGAGCTTGTTCTTGATGCTTTCGAAATGGTTATGAAAGCTGGTCCTCTTTCTAGAGAACCTTGTATGAAATTAAAAGTATCTTTAGTTGATCTTAAACTTCACGAGGATGCAATCCACAGAGGTCCTGCACAAGTTTATCCAGCTATTAGAGAGTCTATACAAGCAGCTTTCAAAGCAGCTTCACCAGTTTTATTTGAGCCAACACAAATACATGTTATTGAAATTCCAACAGAGTTTATGGGAGAAGTTTCAAAGTTAATTACTCAGAAAAGAGGCCAGATGATTGATGCAAGACAAGAAGGAATAGTTTCTTTTATTAAAGCTAAACTTCCAGTTGGAGAAATGATTGGTTGGTCTAGTGATTTAAGATCTTGTACTGGCGGGAGAGGTATATCTTCTTTACTTGATCAGACTTTTGAAAGAATGCCTAACGAATTACAACAAAAGGTAATTAGAAACATTAGAGATAGAAAAGGATTAGCTGAAAATCAATAATTTCTTATTTTTTCTTAAAACAGTTCCTAACCGGATAAAGAGAGATATGCCGAGGAACTAATTTGCCTTTTTTAGTTTAATTTGTCGTTGCGGAAGCCAGTTTAAAAGTTGATTTTTTAGGTAACTACTTTTGGCTTTTTTAGGGTTTGCAAACATATATAAGATTTGAATGCTTTTTAAAAAAGAGGTGAAATATGATTTGTGCTAATTGTGGAAAAAATGTTGAAGCAGTATGTTCTGCATGTTGGAGATGTAAGGATTGTCCAAAAGATTGTAAGTTCCATATGCAAAGAGTTATAGATGGAGTTATTGGCAAGCAAAAATAATTATTCTCTAAGTTCTTTTCTTAATTCTTCTACGTTTTCTATAACTTTTCTTTCAGAATTTCTTCCTGGTTTTTCTAGAGGCTGTAACATCTCAGGTAAATGCTCTTTTGCATAGGTTTGAATTATAAATCCTAGGGCTTGATTTTTGTTTTTCATTCCACTTTTTGCTTTCACTACATTAACAATTCTATTTTCTCTTTCGCTTAACTTAATTATATTTTGTACCATTTTATTTATACTCCTTTAGTAATCTTTTAATTTTATTTTGACTTTGAACTCCTAATAGGGCTATTGCTTCTTCTTGAGTATACTTTCCCTTAAATTCTACTTTGCATTCTAAGACTATCTTTTTGAAGTTTTCTTCTGAAATTTCTTTTAATTTGCCTCTTAGGGCTTTGGGTAACTTATTCATTTTATAATAAATTATAATAAATTATAATATTTAAACGTTTGCACAGATAAGCTTTTAAATGCCTTTTTATATTCCCTTTTGGCTCTAAAGAGCTAACTATAAACTAAATTTTATTAAAAAAATGGCTAAACTAAAACCAATTATGAATGTTGTCTTCGTTGGACATGTAGACGCAGGTAAATCCACAACTATCGGAAGATTGTTCTGGGAAACTGGCGGAGTGTCTCAACAGGAGATGGACAAGCTTAAAGAAGAAGCAGCTAAACATGGTAAAGCTGGTTTCGAATTTGCTTACGTTATGGACAACATCAAGGAAGAGAGAGAAAGAGGAGTTACAATCGACTTGTCTTACAAGAAGATATTAACTCAAAACTTTGAAATCACTGTTATTGACGCACCAGGTCACAAAGACTTCGTTAAGAACATGATTACAGGTGCTTCTCAAGCTGATGCAGCATTCCTTGTAGTCGACGCAGCAAATGGAGTACAGCCTCAGACAAAAGAACACTTATGGTTGTTAAGAACTATGGGTGTAAAGAACGTAGCTATCTGGATAAACAAGATGGATATGGTTCAATATGCTGAGGATAAATTCAACAAAGTTAAGACTGATGTCGAAGCTTTATTGAAGATGTGTGGTTACAAAGTAGAGTCTGTTCCTTTCCTTGCAGGATCTGGTTTCTTGGGCGAAAATGTAGCAAAGAAATCTGATAAAATGCCTTGGTATAAGGGATATACTGTATTAGAGCAACTAGACAAATTCCCTGCTCCAGAGAAACCTACAAACTTACCATTGAGAATGCCAATCCAGGACGTTTACGAAATTACTGGTATTGGTGTTGTTCCAGTTGGTAAAATTGAAACCGGTACAATGAAGCCTGGTCAAAAGATTATAATCTTACCAGGTAGAACAGGTAACGGCGTTCCAGGTGAAATCAAGACAATTGAAGCTCACCACGAACAATTACCACTTGGAGAAGCTGGCGATAATGTAGGTGTTAATATTAGAGGCATAGGTAAGAAAGACGTAGCTAGAGGCGACGTTATCTGCGATGCATCTTCCCCTGCAAAGATTGTTGAAGAGTTTACTGCACAAATTGCAGTTATAAATCATCCAACAGTTATTGCTAAAGGATATACTCCGGTATTCCACGTACACACAGCTCAAGTTCCATGTCAGTTCATAGAGCTAGTCTCAAAACTAGACCCTAAGAGCGGACAAGTAGCTCAACAAAACCCTGACTTCTTGAAAAATGGCGATGTAGCAATTGTTAGGTTAAAACCTATCGGCAATCTCGTTTTAGAGACTGCAGATGTTAACCCTTACATGGCTAGATTTGCTATCAGAGACGCAGGAGCAACTGTTGCTGCTGGAATCTGTAAGACGCTTGTAGAAAAGAAGAAATAATTTTATTATTTTGGAATTTAATTTTTTATTCCTTTTTTATTTTTTTATTTAGTTGGAAACAACAATCTTTAAAAACTGAGAATTTATTGAAGAGACATGGTGATACAAGTAAAAGAGACCTCTTTGCCTGAAATAAAAACAAAGCTCGATTCTTTAAATACTGATTTAACCAAAATGGAGTATTTGGAGTCAGTTACTAAAACTTCTGATATGGCTAGCGAGATAAAAAAATTCTGTTTTTCGGTATTAGCTAGTCTTTATGAGAAAAGGCTTATGTTTGACAAAGCTGCTAAAGCTATGTTTCTAAAAGCGGGATATGACGTTACCTACCGGGAGAAAGTAGACTCATTAATATTAGCTGGAGAGTATAACGCTAAATCAGGCAATATAATCTCTGCAGAAGATATGTTCTCTAGAGCAAGCAGAGAAGGAAATACAGAACAAAGGGCAAAAGTAGAGTTATCTAGAAAAAATATCTATTTGTCTGTTGCTGCCGAACTTGAAAAGAAGGCAAGAATGAATTATGCTTCTAAGTTTTATGAGCACCTATTATCTTTAAAACTAGATTCTTTGGAAAGAGATTTGGTAAAGAAAAAGCTAATAGAATACTATAAGAAAGTTGGTAGGTTCAATGATCTTAAAATGTTAGATCATAAATAGAGCTATCTCTATATCTTTGAATTCAAAATTAGTACTTTTCTAGGGAAAATTTAGAAGGTGCAGCCTTAATAAAAAATAGTTAATTATTCTTCTAAATCGTCTCTATCTAGCTCTTCTAGATCCTCTTCTTCTAGTTCATCAACTTTTTCTTCTTCTTCAAATAAAGGCATTTTTAACTCTTTTTTTAATTGGGTTTGTATTTGAGTTTTTATTTATAAACATTTCTATTCTTAATCATAAGCTTTAAAAAGGCGCCCGGCTAGGATTAAGTATTAGGAAATGCCAGGTTGCGATTAGATTATCATTATCACAATCATTAAATAATTAGATCATATTCATTGCCTGCTATTTGCAGGTTTATTTGGGCTTTTTCTAATATAACTAAATAAGGAGAAAATACAAAAAATGGCTAAAGTAAGTCCAGTATCAATAAAGTACACTATTAGTGCGAACTTTGAAGCTGAAGGGCTACTTGAAAAACCAGACGTAATTGGAGCTCTTTTTGGACAGACAGAAGGTCTTCTTGGTTCTGATTTAGAATTAAGGGAACTACAAAAAGAGGGCAAAATAGGCAGAATTGATGTTAATCTCTCAACTGAAGGTGGAAAAACAAAAGGAGAAATACTTCTTCCTTCCGCTTTAGACAAGACTCAAACTACAATAATTGCTGCAGCTCTTGAAACTATTGAAAAAATAGGTCCAACGGATGCTAAAATTGTAGTTAAAGAAATTGAGGATGTTAGAGGCAGTAAAAGAGATTATATCATGGAGAGAGCAAAACAGTTACTTTCGGGAATCAAGGGTTCCGATTTAGAGTCTCAAGAGATTGGTCAAGAGCTAAGAGAATCCTCTAGAACAATGAAGATAATTTCCTACGGTGAAGAACAATTGCCTGCAGGAGATTTATCTGGAAATGAAGTTATTGTGGTAGAAGGAAGAGCCGATGTTGTTAATTTGTTAAAACATAATATTAGTAACGTTATCGGTATGAATGGCGCAAGGCTACCAAAAGAGATTGCTAAACTTGGACAAGAAAAGGAATTAACTCTTTTTGTTGATGGCGACAGGGGCGGAAAACTTATTGCAACAAATGTTTGTGATAATGCTAAGATAAAATATATTGCTCAAGCACCGGATGGAAAAGAAGTTGAGGAATTAGCTGGAAAAGAAGTTTTACTTGCTTTGAGAAAGAAGGTTACTCCTGAAGAATTTTTCAGAAAGTTTGAAAGACCTACTGAAAGATATGAACAGAGAGACAACCGGTTTTCAAGAGATTCAAGGGAAAGATATCCTAGAAGAGAATACTCTGAATCAAGGGAAGAAGCTTCTCCAGTAAGACAAAAAAGTGATAAGATACTTGGAACAGATGAAAAAAGAAAGCTTAAAGAGCTAATGTCTGAATTGAGAGGAAAGAATGTTCTCATTTTAGATGAAAGGTTAGAGATCTTAAGAAATGTTCCAATGTCAAAGCTTGCCTTTTCTAGAATAGAAGAACCTGTTTGGGTTTTGTTAACAGAAACAGCTTCTGGTTCAGTAGTTGAAGGTGCTCAAAAGCTAGGAGCAAGGTATATTGCTGCTCAGAGTTTTGGGAAAATTGATAGTACTGAAGGAATAGAACTCGTTTCATTATAATTTTATTATAGAACTTTAATTTTTTAGTTCTTTTTTATTTTTTAGTAAGTTAATTTGGTTATTTGAAAAGTTTTATATAGTTAATTTTTATAACTATTTTATGTTAAAGAAGAGGGGAAGTTATTGGAAGTACTTAGTTGTTCTTTTTATAATAATCTTGGCCTTAGTCCTATTTGTTATATTATACAAGACGACTCCTGCTCTTTGTGATACTCAAGAGTGTTTCTTTAGCAAGATGGCTATTTGTGAGCCCAGCAAGTTTATTTATTCAGGGAATATCACTTTCAGCTATATAATTCAAGGAAGAGATGAAGATTCCTGTGCGATCAATGTAAAGTTAATAAGATCTTATTGGAGAGGAAATACCTTTGATTCTCTTAAGGGCAAGTCTATGACTTGCGATATAGCCCTTGGCAAGACTCTTTTTCCAGAAGAGGATCTTAATAATTGTCATGGTGAGTTAAAGGAAAAGTTACAAGAGTTAATTCTTCAAAAGATTCACGGTTACATAATAGAGAACTTAGCTATTTAGTTTACTAACTAAATGTTTATAAAGAAATTATTTTTTAGGTAAGTATGAGTAAAAAACTGACTTTTTGGATTCTAGTATTGATCTTGCTTATTTTGATTGGGGCAGGAATTGTTTTTTCTGACTTTTTTAAAGTTCTTTTTGGCGTTACAGGCAATGTAGTCCGAGTAGTTGGTTAGATTTATAACTCTTTATTAGCTAGTTAATTTAATGGTAGAAATTAGATTCGGTCCATCGGGTCTTGGCGGAGCGGAAGAAGCTATTAAAAATTTAGAGATATATTCAAAAAAAGGACTCAGAGCATGTGAAATTGCTTTTACTTACGGAGTGTACTTAAACAAAGAAAGTGCAGAAGAGATAGGAAAAAAGGCTAAGGAGTTGAATATTAAACTAAGTATTCATTCTTCTTATTTTGTAAATCTTAACTCCAAGGAGAAAGCAAAAATAGCCGCAACTAAAAAAAGAATCTTAGACTGTTGTGAAATTGGGCATTATCTGTCTACTGGCGATTCAAAGAGAAAGACGTGCATTGTGTTTCATCCGGGGTACTATGGAGAGGATAGAGAATTAGCTTTTGAGACCATTAAGGAAAGAGTTAAGGAATTAATTGAGGTAATCCAAGAAAAGAAGTGGAATGTTCTTTTATGTCCCGAATTAATGGGAAAGATTAATGTCTTTGGGTCTATTGGAGAGATTTCTAGAATTGTGGAAGAGACAGGCTGTTCTTGTTGTATTGATTTTGCGCATGTTCTTGCAAGATATCAGGGAGATAATAAGTTTGAGGATATAAGAAGAGCATTTTCTCATCTAAAAGAGTGGCATTGCCATTTCTCGGGTATATTATACACAGATAAAGGCGAGAAAAAGCATAGAATTGTTCAGGAGGCGGAATGGAAAAACCTCCTTTTATTTTTAAAAGAGTTAGATAAAGAGGTCACTATTATTTGTGAATCTCCTAATCCCGTAGAAGACTCGATAGAAGGCGTGAATCTGTGGAAAAAGTTAAATTAAACTGGCCTAGACCTGCCAAATCGGTTATGGGCAGAAGCGTATAGTATTCTTTTTTGAACCCCATTAGTATAGACTATTACTGGTTGTTGCTGGAAGGGATTCGCTCCTTCAAAAAAAATGTCTAGGTTTAAGTTCTCAATAAATAGTGCTGGCGAAGTAACTACTTTGACTTCTCTTTTTAAGGTCCTGGAAGATACAGAATCAAATTTGGCATATCCTACTATCGAAATTCCTCCCCTAAATAGGCCAAGGCGATATTTCTCAGTAGGATCAGTCTCAAAGTCTAAGACATACTTCACGTCTCCAAATAAACTAAAACGTTTAGAGACTCCTTGCTCTCTGAATAATCTTCTTATTCCTTCATAAAATTCTCTAGCTACTCTGCTTGTTTGGTATGTTTCTAAGTTGGCTACTAGTCCTTCTATCTCTTTTTGGCGTACATTTCTTTGTGAGGAATGGACAAAATGAGTATTACTCATCTTTTTTCCTCCTTCTCTTTAAGCTGTCTTCTTGTACTTTCCTTTCTGTCTCAAACATTCTTCTTCTCTTTTCATCAATAAACTCTAAAATTGCTCTTGCCTTTTCTGGTTCGTCTCTAACCATATTTAATACAAAAAGAATCTTTCTGATAATATCATCATATGTTTCTCGTTTGTGTTCTCTTAGCTTTTCAAGTCTTTCTTTAGTTTCCTTCTCTAGTTTAAGGGTAGTTGTCTTATCCTTTGCCATATTTATTACTCTTCATTAGTCCTGGTTAGTATACCAAGGTATACTATTTAAACTTTTTCGTAATTGTATAGTTACAACAAATGACAAGATTTATAAAGGTAATCTTGTTCCGTATTTTAACTAAATTTATTTAAAAACCAAAAATGAAAAAAACAGCATTCGCAATTGCTCTTGTAGCAGTTCTAGCTGTGTTTATGTTTGGCTTTAGTTCTGCAGCTGTTGTGAGCTCAGCTATTGTTAGTGTAGATGGAATTGAAATAAACTCCTATGCAACAAACAATACTAATTCTCCAATAACTTTAGCTGCTTTTGCTGGCGAAACGGTACCCGTGAGAGTTTATTTCCAGTCCGATGTTGAAGCAAAAGATGTTAAGGTAAAAGTAGAACTTTCAAGCGGAAATTATGATTCTATTGATTCCTATTTTGTAGGCAATGTTATCAATGATAGCAGAGTTTATAGAACAGGCGTTATGAACATTGTATTTCCAGCTAGCTTAAAGGATACCACAAAGGACCTTTATTTGAGAGTTACTATAACTGCAGATGGTCTAGATACATATTTTGTTGAATATGCTATCGATGTACAGAGAGAATCTTATCAGATGAATATTCTTTCCTTAGACTTTGACAGTACAGTATCTTCAGGACAAGTTGTTCCTGTTTCTGTAGTGATAAAGAATAGCGGATTTGAAAATGCAGATGATGGATTTGTTACTGTTACAATCCCAGAACTTAACGTATACGCTAAGGGTTACTTCGGTGATCTTGTAGCTATCGAAGATTGTACTGATGATTGCAACAAAGACGACTCTGTGATGAAGGTGTTGAATTTAGTAATACCTGATTCCGCTAAAGCAGGTGTTTATGA
>Ga0066603_10001690_pt1 | contig 14056 bp, 13 predicted proteins | sample Higcelweek8metaG_FD_59482 | JGI IMG/M metagenome (GOLD analysis project Ga0066603, IMG submission 59482) | Freshwater pond sediment microbial communities from the University of Edinburgh, under environmental carbon perturbations - High... | ecosystem: Environmental > Aquatic > Freshwater > Pond...
CAAGTTCGAGAGCTCCGGGCGTTCCCGGAAGACAGCCTCACGGGAGCGGCGGCTCTCGCTCTTTCAGAGCTCATCCGTCAGCGGGGGAACCGCACCCTCAAACTCCGCGGCAGGGAAAAGTTCCCTGCACCCCGGCAAACAAGTTTGCCGCCTTTGAAAACTTCGACTGATGCATTTCCCCTGGGGAGGCTTTTTCCCTGTTTTCTTTGCCATTTTACTTGAAATACACTCAAAAAAGAGGTAAGTTGTTCTGTTCATCAACATAAAAAAGGACTTTTCATCATGTCGATCCCAGGGTATGTCGATCTTCAGATCAACGGGTATTTCGGAGTGGATTTTTCCGATCCGGCGCTCACGGAGGAAATGTTTCTCCGCACGGCGGATCATATTTTTCAGAGCGGTACGGCGCTGTTCCTCCCCACCATCGTGACCAGCCCGAAGGAAGTGTATCTCCGCAATCTGTCCATTATGCGCAAGGCGGCGGAAACGCACGGCCTCCTCAAACTGATTCCCGGAGTCCATCTGGAAGGTCCGTTCATTTCCCCCGAGCCGGGAGCGGTCGGTGCCCATAACCCGGCGTTCGTGCTGAAGCCGGACTGCGTCTTTTTCAACGAAATCATGGACCGTTCGGAAGGATATGTCAAGATTCTGACCGTCGCGGCGGAAGCCGAAGGCGTGGATGCACTGATCCGTCTGGCTGTTTCCCGCGGCGTGGTGGTTTCCTGCGGACATCAGTTGGCGAACACGGATCAGATTTTCGCGGCGGCGGCCGCCGGAGCCAAACTCCTCACCCACCTCGGAAACGGCTGTCCGAACATGATCAACCGTCACCGGAATATGATCTGGGCCGGCATGGCCTGCGACGATCTGACGGCGATGATTATTACCGACGGACACCATCTGCCGGCGGAAGTCGTGAAGTGCATCCTCCGCGCCAAAGGGCCGGAAAACGTGATCGTAACCAGCGATGCCGCGCCGATCGCCGGGCTTCCTCCGGGACGTTACCGCACTCTGGGCAATGAAGTCGTCCTCGAGCCGAGCGGATTGCTCCGCAGTCTGGACAAGGATTGTCTGGCGGGTTCCTCCGCGTGCATGAAGGACTGCGTGAAGTTCCTCTCCTCGCTTGGAGTCCTGACGGACGAGGAAATCGAAATGGTTTCCTATTCCAATCCGTTACAGATGATCGGCTGTTCCCTCTGAGAACTTCCGGGCGGCGGAAGTTCCGGCCAGGCGTCCGCTTGAGAACGCCCACTGGATGTTGTAGCCGCCGCACGGGCCGGTCAGATCCAGAACTTCCCCCGCGAAGAACAGGCCCCGGACAATCCGGCTTTCCAGCGTGTCCGGGCGGACTTCCTTCAGGGAAACTCCCCCGCGCATGGCCATGGCTTTGCCCATCGGCCCGGCTCCGGTCGCCGTGAGTTTCACGCCGCAGAGCATTTCCGCAAGACATTCCCGCGCGGAAGCGGAAAGCATGCTTGCCTTCGTGTCGGCACAGCCTGCCATTCCGCAGAGAATGTCCGCAAGGGAGTGAGGAATGTGTCTTGCCAGCAGGGAACGGACCCATTTTGCTCCGTTTTCCTTCCGCCAGTGCTCGAATTCTTCCTCCCATGCCGCTTTGTCCATGGACGATTTCACTGCGAGGGAAAGGGCGGCGGTTCCTTTTTCGAGACAGAGCGCGGAAATTTCTCCGGCCAGATCCATGGCGGGAAATCCGGACAGTCCCTCATGGGTGAAAAGCAGACTGCCTTCCGTGCGGAGCGAATCACGCCCGGAACGCAGGGATAGCGCCGCGTTTTCCAGTGTGACTCCTGCCAGCGAGCCGACCCATTTTTCTTCGATCAGCAGCGGGGCGACCGCCGGGAGCGGAGTCTTGATGATGTGTCCCGTGTTCCGGGCCAGATCGAGCCCTTTCATGGTTCCGAGTCCGGTCCAGGCACAGCCGCCGCAGGCAAGGACAACGGCGTCCGCCGGGAGAAAGTCATCACGGAGTTCGACGCCCCGGACGCTTCCTTCTTCCACCCGGATTCCGGTGACTTCCGCACCCGTCCGGACTTCCGCGCAGGAGGCCGAAACGAAGGCGTCGCAAATATCGCGGGCGCGTCCGGATGCCGGAAAATAATAGAAGGAGTCGGTCAGGATCGCGCGGACATTCCGGGATTCCAGAAAGTCGAGAAGCCATTGACGCGGCGCGAACCGGAGGGCATCGCGCATGAAGGCGCCGTTCCGTCCGAACTTCCGCATGAAATCCTCGGGACCGAGGATATTGGAGAAGTTGCAGCGTCCGCCTCCGCTGGCGAGGAGCTTGAGGGCGGGACGGTCGAGACGTTCCAGAATCAGCGGACTTGCATTCTGTTCCGCGAGGGCGAGCGCGGCGGAAAGCCCGGCCGGTCCCGAGCCGATGACAATGACCTGTTTCGGTTTCATGAGAATCTCCCGAGATTTCCGGAACGTGATGAAATAAAGAAAAAAGCCTGTTCCTCCGGGAAGGGGGAACAGGCGCAAAGTTTCGGTGAAAAACTCTTAGAGTTCCTGTCCGATTTCCCAGCGGAGGAAGCGTTTGACCTTCATCGCGGGAGCGATTTTCGCAAGCGTGGTCTTGTCGTCGCGGATCCACGGCTGATTCACGAGGCAGACCTCGGTGAACCATTTGTTGATCTTGCCGTTGACGATCTTCTCGACCATGTCGGCCGGCTTGCCTGTGATCTGGGCGGCCGCGATTTCCTTTTCCTTGGCGATGACATCCTGCGGAATTTCGCAGGAGCAGACATACGAAGGCTTGAACGCCGCGATATGCATGCAGATGTCATTGAGGCTGAGGTCGGCGGGGATCTGGCCTTCCACATCGACCATGACGCCGACTTTTCCACCGAGATGGAGATAGGCGGCGATCTGTCCGGCCGTTTCGAAGCGATAGGCGCGGCGCAGCTGCATGTTTTCGCCGATGGTGGCGATCAGCTGGGTCAGGTTGGCGGCCTCGAGCGCCTGGGCTTTCCCGGAGACGTCTCCGTCGCCGGAGGTTTCCTGAAGAATGCGGGCGGCGGCGGCCTTGATGTATTCGAAGAACTTCTCGTTCTTGGCAACGAAGTCGGTTTCGGAGAGAACTTCGACCATGACCGCCTTGCCGCCGTTGACGAGGGCATAGATCTTGCCTTCCTTGACAGTCCGGGCGGAGCGTTTTTCGGCTTTGGTGATGCCGGCTTTGCGGAGATACTCGACAGCGGCTTCCATGTCACCGTTGGTTTCTTCGAGAGCCTTTTTACAGTCCATCATCCCCGCGTCGGTCTTGTCGCGGAGTTCCTTGACCATTGAAGCAGTGATATTTGCCATTGTTCGATCTCCTTATTCAGCAGATTTTTCTTCGGCTTTGGCTTCGGCCTTGGCCTCGGCGGGCTTCTCTTCCGCTTTCTTGGGAGCGGCGGCCTTTCTGGGAGCGGCTTTCTTTCTGGCAGCTTCAGCGGCTTCTCCATCCGCTTTCGCTTTGACATCTTCGGCACTTACCTGAACGCCTTCTCCGGCAGGTCTGCGGGAGGGACGTCTGGCTCCGCCGGAGGACGGGCGTCTTCCGCCGCGGTCACCGCCGCGGTCGTTGCGATCGTTGCGGTCGCCTCTGGAGGAACGCTGCTGTTTGGGCTCTTCCTTGGCTTTTTCCGCGGCAATCGCCTCGGCTTTGGCTTTGTTTTCCGCAGCCTTGCGGCCCCAGATTTCGGCGGCGTCCTTGATGGTCTCCACGAAGGTGTCCATGATGACCTTGATGGACTTCACGGCATCGTCGTTGGCGGCAACCGGATAATTGATATTTTCAGGATCGCCGTTGGTGTCGACGATGGCCACAATCGGAATACCGAGCTTGCGGGCTTCGCGGACGGCGATTTCGTCATGGCAGACGTCTACGACAACCACCACATCGGGCAGTTTCTTCATATCGGCGATTCCGTCGAGGTCCTTGTGAAGTTTTCCAGCCTGACGGGAGAGAAGTGCGATTTCTTTTTTCTTGAGGGGAGAATTTTCTTCGGAGATGATTTCGTCGATCTCCTGCATTTTGCGGATGGACTTGCGGATCGTGGAAATGTTGGTGAGGGTTCCGCCCATCCATCTTTCGGTCATATAGTTCATGCCGGTGGCGTCGGAGGCCTCGCGGACGATCTGCTGCGCCTGACGCTTGGTGCCGACGAAAAGAAGCTTGCCGCCGGAGGTCACAGTGCGCTGCAGGAAATTGCAGGCATCGGCGACCTGATGAATGGTCTTGGTGATGTCGATGATGGAGATACCGTTTTTGGAACCGTAAACGAAATCCTTCATCTTGGGGTTCCAGCGTTTCGTCTGATGTCCGAAATGACATCCCGCTTCGAGAAGATCCTTGACTGTGAGCGCCATTCTGAGGCCGCCTTTCCTTTTTCGATGCTTTAACCCGGACTTTCTGTTTTTTCGTCCGGCAAGACACCTTTGCTGTTTTTGTGTAATGCGCGCCCTCTGGTTGGTTGAGCAAGGGAAGACTCCGCCCCGCGGAATCCGCGCACGAACACGAATGAGTCAATAAAATACACCCAATACCGGAAAAATCAACCTCCTATGCCGGAAAAAAGCCAAAAAAGATCGAAGACGTGCATTGCATCTCCTGTCGCCGCAGGAGGTCGGCGCGGTTATTTTTTATCGGATTCCTGCTTTTTGGCTTCGTTCCAGAGGGCATCCAGTTCCTCGAGGGTGCATTTCTCCGGAGCACGATGCTGTTCCGCGAGTTTTTTCTCGATGAACGCGAAACGGTTTTTGAATTTTTTCGTGGCGCGCGCCAGAAGGAGTTCCGCGGAATCGCGCTTGCGGAAGCGTGAGAGGTTGGCGACCGCGAAAAGAAGGTCGCCGAGCTCGCCGTCGATCTGTTCATTGTCGCCGGTTTTCATGGCCGAACGGAGTTCTCCGATCTCTTCTTCGATTTTGTCGAGGATCTGTTCCTGGGTGCTCCAGTCGAACCCGACTTTGGCCGCTTTTTTCTGCACTTTTTCCGCCTGGATAAGAGCGGGACAATGGTTCGGGACACCGTCCAGAACCGATGTCTTTTTTCCGGGTGCGTGGCCGGGTTCCTTCGCCTTGACTTTTTCCCAGAGGTCGATCACGTCATTGGAAGTCGGTGCGGAAACATCCGAAAAAACATGCGGATGACGGAATTTCATCTTGGCGACGATTGATTTTGCCACGTCATCGAAAGAAAACATGCCGCGTTCCTCCGCCATTACGGAGTGAAAGACAAGGTGCATGAGGACATCGCCCAATTCTTCCTTGAAATTCTCATCGTCTCCCGCATCGATGGCATCCAGCAGCTCGCCGCACTCTTCCAGCAGGAAAGGCATCAGGGAGCGGTGGGTCTGTTCACGGTCCCAGGGACATCCTCCGGGGGCACGCAGTTTCCGCATGACCTCGACCAGTTCAGTAATTGCTTCGGAAGACATAATGCAGTTTCTCCAGAGGGTTATTTTGTCTGTGCGAACAGCCACTCCACCGCCTGATCGTCGGCGAACGCGGCATCCCATGCGTTATGCCCGACACCGGGGAGTTCACGGTAGATGACACGCGTATTTCCGCAGGCTTGCAGCGCCCTGACCATATCGCGGGAACGAAACACAGGCACGGCGGTATCCTGATCGCCGTGCAGGGTATAGACGGACAGATTTTTCAGTTTCGGCGCCTGACGGACGTCCGCTCCGCCGCAGATGGGGAGGACGGCCGCAAAAGTTTCCGGCATACGCGAAACGATGTCCCATGCGCCGTAGCCGCCCATGGAGATGCCGCCGGCATAAATCCGTTTTTCGTCGGGCTTGAATTCGGCGATTTTGCTTTTCAGCAGTTCCATGGCCAGTTTCATGTGGACCGATGGGGCGGCGGGAATCTCATGATTCAGGGAATCCCAGGGCACGTCGACCCACTTGCAGTTGACGCGGCACTGTGGAAAAAGGATGACCGCTTTCATTTTTTTCGCGAGACAGTACCGAATGATCGGCGGACCGGGAATCCTCATTTGAAGAAAGTTATCCTCCCCGACCGAACCGACGCCGTGCAGAAAGATGAGCATGGAATATTTGCCCGGCAGTTTTTCGCCGCAGACGAATTGACGGTAAGGGATGGTTTTATTGTCTGATCCGGTGAAAACCAGCGCCTGGGCACCCAGGGAATCGATGGTTTCCGGAGTCACGATCAATTCTTTCTGAGAATTGTGTACTGATATCCCCGCCATGGCAAATGCCTCCTGTTTTGTAAAGCCTGAGAATATACTGCAGTGATTCGAATTTTGCAAGTATCCCCGGTGGAAATAAGTACAATGGAAAACCCCTTCCCGTTATGGTTCAGGCGGGGAGGGGCGATTTGGCGGAGAGACCCGGTCAGCGGCAGCCGGTCGCACAAGTCCCTATGGCGTTGGCACAGGGGAAATTGTATCCTTCATACAATTTTTCGTCACGGGTGGCGCTTCTGATCAGGAGACGGAAATCACAGTGCCCATCCAGATACGAGGTATTCGTCCGGTTGGTCCCGTGCCGTTCACTTGCGAGGCTGTCATCCGTGACGGCATAGCCGGAACGGTTGTTCGAGTCCATATATACCACGACGGAGGAAGGTTTGAAAGCGGTGGATATCTTCCTGACCGGAGCATTGTAGTGCGTAAATTTGACATTGACCCCGTAGTGTGTATACTGAAAAGAAGGATCCGCACCGGTTGGAATCCGTTCCGAGGGACACTGAAAGGTCTTGTAATAGCTGTTCATGACAGCTCCGCAATCTCTTTCGATGGCCTTGGGATAAACGATCAGAGTCAGGACGGACCACCAGTAATCCTTCGCGGCACCGGAATTGTAGAAATGGGCGGCCGGAAAATATTCCTTGTTATTGTCCGTATACAAGATGCTGGCGGTTGCCATATCCTTCAGATGGCTCAGACAAAAGGCCTTCCGCGCAGCTTCCCGCGCCTTGTTCAGGGCAGGCATCAGCATGGCCGCGATAATTGCGATGATTGAGATGACGACAAGAAGCTCCACCAAGGTAAAACTGCCCGACCGTCTTGCTGAAACCGGGCCCGAGTACGCACAATCCCGTTCCGTAGTTGACGTTTTCATAATAACCCTCCTCCTGAAAAAAAAGACACCCCACCCTTTAAATTATAAACATAAGCATTTGTTATGCAATAGGCAAACCTGCCTATTTTTACTAATTTTGCGGAAAAACATAAAAACAGTTAACTCTCCTGAAAAACTTCATTCATGGGATGAACCGGCGGGAAATATAGGTAAAACTGTGAAAGGGCATAAAAAACGGAAGCAGGGGGAACTGTTCGCTCCAACTTACAATGTACTTTAAGGCTTTGCGGCCTTTATTCATTTCTTATTCGGAGCCCGTCTGCCTGCTTCCTGAGTCATACATTAGCATGGAACCTCAATTTGTCAAGCGGGGGAAAATTTTTTTTTGAGCAGATTTCAAGGAGAAAAGACAGGGGAATACGCTTTTCCAGTCTTTCCGGAGCGTTTTTTCTCAAAAAGCGAGTGTGGAACGGCGTCCTTCAAAGGGGCGGCAGAGAAAGTTCCTCTCCCTGGGCGCCGAAGGAATCTTTCGGCAGTTTCCCAGTGGCGCTGTCGGTAATGATCCGGATGATCCAGTCCGCCCGTTCCTCCGCAAGAAGATTTCCGGATCGCTGAAGCAGAAGCACCCTGTAGTTCGGGAGCATCCAGCGGATGGAAAGCTGTCCCTCCTTGCAGCCTCGATAATGAACGACAAAATCCGGCTTTTTCGTCTGGACGATGGATTGTTCCTCTTTGGTGAGTTTGATCTTTTTGTTGTGGCGGATGAAACTTCGGACATATGTGACAATTGCCTCTTCCTCCTGCGGAGTCAGCCGGTCTTTTTCCGAGAAGACATAATCTTTCGAACAGGAACAGAACAGCGTTGCGAGCAGACAGCATAAGCAGAATCTATACATGATTCATTTCCTTTCGTTTGAATGCGTTTGAATCGGATAATTTTTGTGCAGGTGTTTTTCCAGAACCGTCCGGACGATATCCGGATAGGTCACGACGGGATGCATCCGGGCAAGAGAACGGAGAAGCGGGAAACGGCCTCCGGCGCCGGCCAGCGCGAACGTGGTGAAGGCGCAGTCGACCGTCTGCTTTTCATCCGTCCAGTCGTCGTCTTTTCCTTTCAGACGCAGCGGACCTTTGATCTGTCCGCCGCGTTCCGTTGAATAATCGATTCCGGACGGCGACTGAAACATGCCGGAACGTTTTTTGGCGAGTTGTTCCTCGAGAACAAGACGGCATTCGGACGGCGTCAGTTTCATTACCCCGATTTTGTCCTCAAACGGAACCATCGAGAACAGATTCCTGCAGTTCAGCGGCCCGGGCGGCTGTTCGAATTTTCCCGAGGCGCCGTGAAAGACGATCGGGGCTCCGGTGTATCCGCGGATGGCGTTTGCAAACAATTCCGTCTGGCGGTTCGATTTCTCCGTCCCTGAAAGAGGCGCGAGTGTAAAGGGAATACGGGCAATCTGTTCCGCGCCGGTTCGTGCGGAACGTTTCAGCAGATCCGAAAAGACGGTTTCCATCTCCGGAAGGGGTACGGTGTCGGCATCGGGAAGAATCAATCGGCTCTGAAGGGAAATGACTTTGCGTTCCCGTGGGTCGTAAAGAATGTCCGCGACGGCGATGCCGCCGGCATGGGCGGGCGCCTGAAGGAACCATGAGTGTCCGCCGAGCGTTTTTCCCGGAATGTCCTGATGGGTGTGACCGCCGAGGACCAGATCGATCTGGGGATATTTCCGGATCAGCTGCGTGAGCGCGAGGCTTGCCGAGACCGGCGTGTATTCACCGGCATGGACGGCGAGGATGATCAAATCCGGTTTTGCATTCATCACTTCCGGCATGATTTTTGACATTTCCTTTTCCGCGTCGAGGAGGCGCGCGGGGTTCAGCTGATCTCCGGAGACGAGCGTGTCCAGTGCCGGAAATGTCACGCCGATCACGGCGATGTTCATCCCGTTTTTTTTCAACAGAGTCCAGTTGCGGAGGGGGGCTTCCTTCCAGTCTATGTTGAGGGCGCAGACGGTTCCCCTGAACTGCTTCAGAGATTTGAGAAGGGAATCTGTTCCGAACTCAAAGTCGTGGTTTCCGGGCACAAAAATATCATAGGAGAGAAGGTTCAGCGCGAGGATCATGACGCCGCCCTTGTCCAGTGTCATCGGGAACGAGCCCTGCATCAGGTCTCCGCAATCGGCCAATAAGGTTTTTTCCGATCCGCCCGCGGATTTCGTTTCCTGGCGTATGAGCGTGGCGATCCGCCCGAATTTTCCCTGTTCGACAGACCCGTGGATATCGGTCGTCTGAATCACCTTTAGGGAGACCGTCTGTCCGGAAACGGAAAGCCAGAGAAGGACGGCCGGAAGACTCAGGCAAAATTTACGGAATGATGTTGACATGGTGAATCTGGCAGCTCCCTTTTTTGACGCCGCCGAGCTTGTGCATGACCACCGGGCACTTTGCACGCAGCAGGAACACGGTGGGGCGTCTTGTATCGCAGAGCGTCTCATAGTTGCCCTGTCCCTTGGAGATGATCAGGTCCGCGGAATGGTAGGCTTCCAGAAATTCGGCGGAGGCGCGGCCGAGATCGACTCCGGGGGTGTTGTCGCCCGTATCGATCAATCGTCTGGAGGCTGCCGCCAGTCCGGAGTCTTCCGCCTCGCGGCGTGTGACATCATTCAGGATGGGGCCTCCCCGGACCGCCACCGTCATCTTTGCACGGTAATGTCCGAGAAGCAGGGAATCGAACACCGCTTCGCCGCAGTTGTCGGTGATATACAGCACATTTTTCGCCTTTTCCAGAGCTTCGCGCAGTACTTCGAGAGCCTCCATGTCGATTTTTTCGGAAAAAGTTTCGGTGATCCGGTCCAGCGCCGTATTGAGGTCGAAGGCGGCATCCACTCCGAAGTCGATGATGTTTCCCGCCATGGCGAGACGGACCAGTCCCTCTAGCGGGTCGTCGAATGCCTTCAGTTTTTCGCACAACGGTTTCAGCAGACTTTTCGCATGTTCGGTGGAAAGGTCTTTTTCCTGTTTGAAGGGATCTTTCTCTCCGGTCTTCTCCGAAATAAGCTGATAGACTTTTCTGGCAATGACAGGCGGCGGATCATTGAAATCGGCTTTCGCAATCTCGCGCAGAATGGATTGGTACAGCTTCACATTATCTTCATGCGGCATCCCGTACCGCTTCGTCAGAAACAGGGCGCTTTTTCCAAAACATAGAATGCATTCGAGTTCAGTCTTCATCATGAAAAATCCATTTCTCCTGTAAAATGAAACAATACACCCACCTTCTGAAAAAGTCCATTTTTTTTCGCAAAAAATGACGCGGAAATCTTCCGCGGTTTTTAACCCGCGGGCAATATCCCGGAAGTTCCGGCAGACTTTCTGCGGACAGAATTTGAAAAACAGGACCGGAATGCTATTTTACAGGAGACGGAAAAAGATGAGCAAATAATACATTCTTTTGCATTTTTCCGTCGGAACCGGGACAGGTGGCTCATGGATTATTTCGATGATCTGATATTCGTCAATCACGGACAGTGCGAGAGCGTTTCCAACTACGCGGAGAACCGCATGTTCGACGGCTACTACGGAATCCAGTTCATTTACAAAGGGGAAGTCGAAGTTCATACCGGGAGCAATCCCCCCGAATTTTCGAGCGGTCCCGGCGTGTTCATCACCTGGCCGGGGATTCCCTTTTTCTACGGTTCGCCGCCCGGGACTTTCCGGTTTCAATCCCATCTTTGTTTCCGCGGCTCCCGGGTCGGCCGTTATATTTCAAGCGGCCTGATTTCTCTTCGGGAAAGGAATCTTTTCACACGTCTCCGGGAACCGGAACCGTTTCTGCGGAAACTCCGGAGCGTGTTCACTCTGCTGCGGGTCCCCGGGTTGAACCAGCATGCGCGTGCGGTCCTTCTTCTTGAGGAAATGCTGCTGGAAATCAGTGAACAGCCCGCGATGCCGGACCGCCTCTACAACCATTATGCGGGGGCTCTGCTCGCGCTCCGCGACCGGATCGCGAACGAACCGGCATTGATCTGGAACTTCCGGAATGAAGCTTCCCGGATGTCGCTTTCCTACGTTCATTTCCGAAGGCTTTTCAAACAGGTTACCGCCTGGTCTCCGGGGGCTTTTCTGCTGGAATGCCGTCTGCGGCGTGCGGAAAAACTTCTGATGTCCACCCACATGCGCATCAGCGAGATCGCGCAGGATTGCCGTTTCAACGATGAATTTCATTTCTCTCGCATATTCAAAAAGCACGGCTCGATTTCCCCTTCTCTTTTTCGTTCCCGTTATGGCCTCCAGTGAAATGATCAGAAAGATCATGTTTTTATCAAAAAGACCATTTGAATCAGGGCGGGAAATGCTATTGTATTCCGCGTAAGGGAGATTCCGTTTACGATATTTCAACAGGGAGATTCAAAGTGAAAAAAATGAAGGTCGCCTTTGTGGGGCTCGATACAAGCCATTCCGTTGAATTCGCCAAATATATGCAGGATCCGTCCCTGCCGAAAGAACATCAGATCAACGGATTGCAGGTCACCCGCTGTCTGCGGTTCGACACTCCGTTCCAAGGCAAGGAAGGGCTGGACAAGCGTCAGGCCTACCTCGAAAGCATCGGTGTGAAGGTCACGCTCGATTTCGAAGAGGCGGTGGCGGACTGCGAGGCCATCTGCATGGAGATCAACGATCCTGCTTTTCACCTGGAATATTTCAAGAAATGCGCCGCGCTGGGCAAGCCCATCTTCCTCGATAAACCTTTCGCCGACACGCTGGACAGCGCCAATACGATTCTCGCCGCGGCCAGAGAACATAATATCCGCTTCTTTACCGCTTCCTCGCTCCGTTACGATGTGAACCTCATCGATGCGGCGGCAAAGTGTTCAAAACCCGAATATGCCGGTATCTGGGGACCGCTCGGAAAAGCACCCGCGGGTTCTTCCATTGTGTGGTACGGAGTCCACGCCTTCGAAATGCTGGAGCGGACCATGGGCTCCGGTGCAGTTTCTGTTACGGCCGTCCCAGACCGCCAGGGAGTCGTCTGCACGGTGGCATACGTTGACGGCCGCCGCGGTATCGTTGAGCTCAATTCCCACTCCTACCGCTATGGCGGCGTCCTCCGGGACAGTACTCCGAACGAGTTCCTTTTCCAGTTTGCGGGAGGCGTCAATCTCTACCGCAATCTGATCGGCGAGATCGGACGTTTCTTCCGGGGCGAGTGCGAAGGCGTGCCGCTCAACGAATCCTATGAGATCATGGCCATGCTCGAAGCGGCCGATCTTTCCGTCAAATACGGCCGGACCATGCCGGTTTACAAAAACTGACGAGGCGTCACTTATGAAAAGAATCAGAGTCGGAATCATCGGACAGGGCCGGAGCGGCCGCGGTATTCACGCGATCGTGTTCAACACTGAAAAACTCAAGGACAAATACCAGCTGGCCGCTGTCGCCGATCTCGATATTGCGCGCTGCCGGGAAAGCTGCGAGGAAAACCCCGGATGCAAGGCCTATACGGATTTCCGGGAAATGCTGAAGGATTCTTCCCTCGACCTCATCGTCAATGCTTCTCAGAGCCCGGATCACGTCCCGTTCAGCATCGAGGCACTGGAGGCCGGACACGCGGTCCTCTGCGAAAAGCCTCTCGCCCGGACGGTTTCCGAAGTGGACCGCGTGATCGCCGCATCCAAGCGCACCGGGCGGTTTTTCACGGTCTTCCAGCAATCCCGTTTCGCCCCTACCTTCCGCAAGGTTCTTGAGGTGATGAATTCCGGCGTTCTCGGACGGATCGTCATGGTCCGCGTGGTGTTCAACGGCTTTGCTCGCCGGTGGGACTGGCAGACGCTTCAGGACATGAACGCGGGCAGTCTGCTGAATACCGGTCCGCACCCGCTGGACCAGGCGCTTCAACTGTTCGGCGATGTGGACCCCGAAACCATTTTCTGCCTGATGGACCGCGCCAATACCTGGGGCGATGCCGAAGACCATGTGAAACTCATCATGACTGCGAAAGGCCATCCGACCATCGACATGGAAGTTTCCTCCTGCGCTCCTCAGGGACAGCGGGTCTATGAGGTGTATGGAACGAACGGCACGCTGTCCGGCTCCCACAGTGAACTGGAATGGCGTTTCTTCGGTCCGGCCGACGCGCCGGAGCATCACCTGATCCGCGAACCGCTGCCCGAGCGTGCATACTGTTCGGAAAAGCTGAGCTTCACGACTGAAAAGTGGACTTCCTCCGAACAGGGACTGGAATTTTCCTATCGCACCGTCAAACTCTATGAAAACCTTTACGATGCTCTGGTCAACGGAGGGAAAATAGAGGTGACACTGGAACAGGTTCGCCGCCAGATCGCGGTCATCGAGGAATGCCACCGGCAGAACCCGCTTTCCAGATTGGGAAGTTTGTGAGTTTGTAAGAATTCTCCCGTTATGAAAAATCCGTTTTGCGGCGCGATGAACGTTGCAAAACGGATTTTTTTCAGTGCCTGAAATCTCTTAAAGAACTTTCAGGAGCTCCACTTCGAAAATGAGGGTCGCATTCGGCGGAATTGCGCCCGGCGCCCCTTGTTCGCCATAGGCGAGCTCGGACGGAATGAAGAAGCGGAACTTGGCTCCTTCGGTCATCAGCTGAAGACCTTCCGTCCAGCCGGGAATGACCTGCGTCAGCCCGAATTCGGCGGGTTCGCCGCGCTGCACGGAACTGTCGAAAACCTTTCCGTCGATCAGTGAGCCGGTGTAGTGGACACGGACTTTCGAGGATTTCTGCGGCTTGGTTCCTTTGCCTTCCAGGAGAACCTGATACTGAAGTCCGGTCGTCGTGGTGCTGACGCCTTCCTTTGCCTTATTGGCGGAGAGAAATTCCTTTCCCGCCTTCGCATGGGCATCCCCTTCATTTTTTGCCTGGTCGCGGGCGGCGTCGCGCATCCGGGTCTGGAGCATCCGCATGGCCGCGGCATATTCCTCGGGCGGGATTCCGGGGGTGCCGGCAAGGGCGTCCTTGAGTCCTT
>Ga0066603_10001697_pt1 | contig 14022 bp, 11 predicted proteins | sample Higcelweek8metaG_FD_59482 | JGI IMG/M metagenome (GOLD analysis project Ga0066603, IMG submission 59482) | Freshwater pond sediment microbial communities from the University of Edinburgh, under environmental carbon perturbations - High... | ecosystem: Environmental > Aquatic > Freshwater > Pond...
AATCGTGAGTGTCATACCGTTAATCGGGTCGTCTTTCAGTTCGTCGAACCAGATAATAATAGGTTTATAGAATAACACAACATCTTCGGGTAATGATCTTCCGGAGATTTCAAAAATGCTTTTCTCCCTGTCCAGAATTACTTTTGGGGTATCTTCGGTCTCTGTAATGTTTATTGTATTCATTTTTTAGTATTTATTCGTCAGTAGTTATTTATAAAATAATGGTTTATTGAAGTTTAAATAGGTTTCTTCTTACTTTTTCACCATTTTTAGGTTACCGTTTTTAAAAGTTTGGCCCAGCTTTCATCTGTTTACTTTTATCAATAAAGAGAATATCGAAAAATCAGGATCTATCTCTTCGAACACATATTCGAGTTTATTCTCCGATTTTCTAGCAATGTCTATCAATCCGATTCCAGCTCCAGCTTTTTCAGAAAAGGAGTTGTTCAGCCTTACGTCTTTATAAAGAGCTTTTAACCCTTCCTTATCTAGACTATTTATCTGGTCGATTCTTTGGCTTACCCATGAAATTTTGTCGTTTAATATTGGATTGCTGGAGATAAGGATATAATGTTCAGAGGTAACACCTATCATAAAAACCGCATGTGAGTCGTCATGCTCATTATTTATTTCAATCTTGTTTTTACTAATGTTTTGGAGTACCTCCACCATTATATTAAACACTTTCCGTCGGGTTCCATCTTCAACATTATCAGCCTTAAACTTCCTCTCAATAAATGTCAGCAAGGTTTTATTTAGTTCTTGGGAGAATCCACCTGAATAAGCCAGCATAATGTTCTTTTCGTTAACCAGCTTATAGAAACTGTATATCGAAGATATTTGCCTACTGTTTGATGTAATTTGTATTACTTGTTCCATAACGTTTTTAAGTTTTTTATTGATCGATCTTCGTGCTTAAAGAGAAAAAGAAGTGTTCGTCGCCAATCTCTTCAAAATCAAAATCAATTGAATTACCGGTTTTTCTTGCAATTTGTATTAATCCTAGCCCAAAACCGGTTTCACCCGAAATTGTGTCATGTTTAATAAGATATTTCCCAAATTCCTTGAGCTCTTCTTCGTTCATTGTGTTTATCCTTACAAGTTTATCTTTTAGGTCCATAACCTTACTGCGGACGATCACATTCCCGCTATGGATTATGTAACCATCACCCTTATTGCCAATCATGAAAAGATTTGATTGGCTAAACCTGTTTTTTTCACTATGTTGGGTAATATTTTGGAGGCATTCTACCATAACAGAAAACACCCTTGCTTTAGTTGTGATATCCGATTTCTCTTGGCTCAATTTACTTTCTGTAAGCGACAGAAGTGCCATCACAATATCTTGGGACATCTCTCCCCTATAGCATAACATCAACTTATCATAATCCATCCTGTGCCTGATTTCATTGATATATTTAAGTTCAGTCTGATTATTTATTTCCATATTTTTAAATTTTGATACCTATTACCAATACATCGTCCATCTGTTTACAATTCCCTTTCCAATCTTCATGGGCTTTCCTAAAAACATTTCCAATCTGGAAAATGCTCAAATGCATGTTTTCCCTTATAAGCCTTTCAACCGCATCGCTTCCAAATTTTTGTTTACCACTTGGGCCTCCAAACTGGTCGGGATACCCATCTGTCATAAAGAACAGTGAATCACCCGATTTGAGTTGGATAGAATTATTGACAAACTCTTTTCTGTTCCTATATTGGGTGCTCCCTACTGGGAATTTATCGCCTTTTATAATCGACATTGAACCACAACTTACGTGGTACAGGGGTCGATGGGCACCACAATAATCGAGTACCCTTGTTTTTAAGTTGATCCTGCATACGGCTGCATCCATTCCATCGTTTATTCTACACTCCGGGTCAGTCTGTTTCAGTCTCTCTACAACATTTAAATGGAGCTTGTTTAGGACTTCACCAGCGTTAAGGTTATCCGACTTCTGAATAATTATGTCCTGGAGAAAAAAACCAATTATCGACATTAGCGCTCCTGGAACACCGTGTCCGGTACAATCCATGGCACCTACAAATACAAAATCTCCTTTTTTCAATAGCCAGGGATAATCGCCGCTTACAACATCTTTTGGTTTATACAGCATAAAAGAGTTTGGGAGAATCTTTCTAAGATCTTTCTCATTTGGCATAAGTGCGCTCTGGATGTTCAGGGCATAATTGATGCTGTCACTAATACTCTTTTGTTTTTTTTGAATTAGTTCTTCCCTTGCCTTGGCTTCAGTAATATCATGGCAGGCAAACAAAACCGATTCGGGTTCGCCAATGTCATTAAACTCGGGGATTGCGTTTACATTCATTATCTTGTTTCCTTCAACTGTGGGGAACATCATTTCAATACTTATGTTTTTCTTGCTGATAGAGACCTCCTTCAATAGTATTTTTAATGTTTCTATTACATTGTTATCTAGCTCAGTTGCCGCTAAAGGTTTATCTATATAACTACTCTTTACGGTATTTGTATATTTCTCGATTACCGGGTTGATATATGTGCATCTGCTGAAGATATCTATCCTTATAATAAGGTCTGAACTGTTTTCCGATAAAGCCTGCATTTTCGCCCTTATTCTTTGCTCTTTTGCTGCTGTTCTTTGTTCGGAAATGTCCCTTGAATTAATTATGTAGCCTTTAATTACCTCGTCCATTAACAGATTCTTACCTTTTGCCTCCATCCAAAGCACATCACCCCCTTTCTTAAAATATCGGTATTGGATTGAATGTTCGTTTTCAGGGAAAGAGCGCATTTGATCGAAAAGTTGTCCAAATTTTTCAGTGTCGAGTGGATGGACGTTTTCTGTTCCCTCCTTACCGACTATTTCTTCGGGATAATAACCCATAATGGTTTTTATCGATGGACTTACATACCTTATTTTTCTCTCTTGAGAATAGATGGTTATTACTTCATTGGCGTTTTCAAGTAGTATTTGCGACCGTTTGTTTGTATTGTGTACCTCTTTTATCTGCTCCTCAAGTTTGATATTGGATCTCTTCAATTCAGCCTGTGTTTTTACTAGATCATCCGCATTTTGAATCAATTTTTTCTTCTGTAAAATCAATTCATCGCCCATTTTCTCCGACTTTTTAAGTAAATCATACGTAATAAGGTTCACCTTAACATTTTGGACCGCCCTTGCGATAGTTTTAGATACTTCTTCGATTATAGCGCAATCCAGTGCAGTAAATTTCCTAAAAGAGGCAAGTTCAATTACACCTACAACTTGGTCGTCCACCATTAGAGGATTTATAAAAATAGATTTCGGTTTCAGATGTCCTAATAACCCAGATTTTATAGTGGGGTAATCCTCTGGAATTTCCGTTCTAATAATTGGTTCCTGTTCCAGTACTGCCTGTCCAACAAGACCTTGGCCAAATTTAAACTCCCCTTTTAAGTACCTTTTTCGGTCGTAGGCATAACTGGACTTCAATTGAATGATACCTTCACCCTTTGAGTTCTGTTCCACAATATAAAATGCTCCCTGAACTGCTCCCTCTAATCGATCCACCAAGAATGATATTGTCTCCTCACACAAGCATTCGATGTTTTTTGGGGATTGCAGCATCAATCCCATATCGCTTGAGATTCGGTTAATTTCGCTCCTTTCGAATTCCTTTCTAGAGGTCGATTTAATACTAATCCGCATTGATTCGAGTGAATTAGAAAGTATTTTTTCACCGTTTGCAGGTACATACTTATAATCCAAATTGCCTCTTTCAATTTGGTTAATGAAGTCAACAATCCTATTTTGGATTACTTCATAATTGGATATCAAATGTCTGTTTCTTTCATATAGGTGGAATAATTTATATCCAACAAATCCCCCAGAGATACAAGTAAATACCGGCACAAGGCTTAGTAGATTTAGAGCTTTGTAAACATTTAGCAGTATCCTGTAGCTCTCAAATGATAAATGGAGATTAGCGGGTACCAAAGCGGCTGAAAGGGCGATCACTCTAGCCATTTCGCCTGCTAAAGCGAATGTAAGGGCACACGCAACAATTATTTTCCATTCCTTGGGGCTTCCAGATAACATAGTTGACAACTAATTGTTCATGTTTGTTTTAATCTGCAGGATTTTGGAAGCAACCATTGGAGATATCGTTTCAAAAAAGTCTGTGTCGTTTTCATCAAACTTTCGGAATGATGAGAGTTCTAAGACAGCTATCACCTTTCCTTCACTTTTTATAGGTACCACTAACAAGGATGAAGGGCGGGCCTGCCCCAAACCAGATGAAATTTGAAAACAATCCACTGGAATTTCAGAAATATTGACCATTTTCCCATCCTTTGCCACCTGACCCGGAATGCCTTCCCCTATTTCGAGGATATCAACCACATTATCTGGATCTGGCATTGCATAACCGGATATAAACCGCAGTATTTCGTTTCCTTCTCTATCGAAATTTAAAAAAAATGCACCCTGGGTAATCTCTTTTTCTTTGGCTATTGCAGAAAGAAGAACAAAAGCGTAGCTAACAATACTCTTGCCTTCGTATTGGCAATTGCCCATAAAAGACTCTGAAATATTTCTCAACTCTATTCCCTGGTTTTCTTCAAACAATCTGACCCATTCAGGATTTGTCCTGGTGTTTCTAGCAGTTTTGTTTTTAATTTTTTCAATGATACCATTCATATTTCAAGGAGTTAATAAATTCAATTATTTCTTTGTCTGTGAGTATTTTATGGGGAGTAAAATATTTTAATGTATCTTCAGGCATGGTCCTAAAACCGGCATTTTCGGGATTTTGTACTACTGTATATGCCCCATTTTTAAATGCTATATACAACCCCTGCGCCCCATCGGTATTGGCGCCAGATAAAATAATGCCGACCATATTTTTTCCGGCGGAGTAGCCAGCAGTCATAAAAGTAAGATCGATTGAAGGTCTTGAAAAGTTATGGTCTGCATCGGTAGACAAAGCGATTTTATAACCCGGTTCCACAAGCATATGGTAATTTGATGGGCTTAAGTACGCTGTTCCGGGCTCGATTTGGGTTTTATCCAGCGGCTCCAAAACTGGTATCGAAGAGGCTAAATTCAACGACTCAGCGAAACCGTTTCTAAATTCTTTTAGTCTATGTAAGCATAAAATCAGCGGAAAGGGAAAATCTCCCGGTAAAGATGAAAGTATCTTTTGAACGATTGAAAAACTTCCAGCCGACCCCCCAATTACTATTATTTTAAAGTTATTCTCCACTTTTATCATGAATTTATTGTCTATCGGTTCCTATTTTATTCCGCTTTTCTCTTATAGATTTTCTCTTCAATATTTTCCTCGACAAAGAATCTGGCCGCCTTGCACCACCCAATCGATTCCTTTGACCCCAATCCCAGAAATGAATCGGGCAACAACGCCTTGCTGAACTTGTAAATAACCCTATCCTGTAATTCGGAATTAAAATAGATGAGAACGTTCCTACATAATATAAGATCATAGTGTTCAGTAACATTGTTTTGCGCTAGATTATGGTACTTAAACTCAGTATATGCCAGGAGATTTTTATCAAAGTGGGCTGTGTTTCCTAAAATCTTGAAATAATCGCCAAGTTTTCCCTTTCCCCCGAATTTTTGGTAATTGCTTCCATAGGTATCCATGCACTTAAAAGAACATTCGCCTTCGGCAGCCATCTCCAACACCTTTCTGTTCAGATCAGTAGCTAATATCCTTGTCTTTTCGAGCAGTCCCGATTCGTACAGTAAAATTGCCAAGGTAAAGACCTCCTTTCCTGTTGAGCATGCTGCAATCCATATATTCAAAGTATCCTTGTCCTTAAGTTGGGGCAATACTTTATCCCTTAAAACTGACCAGAAAGATGGATCCCTGAACATTTCGGTAACATTGACTGTAACTTGCCAGACCAGTTGGTCCGCATAATTCTTGTCAGATCTTACCTTTTCTGTCAATAATTCTATCCTTCTCACTTTATTAAGCTCCATATAGCGAGTAATCCTGCGCTTATATGATGAGAAAGCATAGTTGCTGAAATCAATCCCCGTTGTTTCTCTCAAAGCCTCTGAAACCACAATTAAATCATTCAATTCGATATCTTTCACTTTATAGAATTTTTCACATTAACAAACTCTGGGGAGACAACAGCAACAATGCCCCCATCTGTAACGCGTTCAGCCAATTTGAACCGTATTGTTACAAAAATAAAGTCGATTCGATACCGTCTTGAGAGAGATGTTACGTGATATTCAACCAGCTTTTACCTGTTTAATCCAGGTGATTTCACTTGTTGTTCATAGTGGTTTACCGCCACAGAAATAAAACTAATCGGATGTACTTTTGGGATATCGCTTTTGTTCTTTAGGTGATAATAAATCAAGGTTAGATTTAATCAAGAAGAGGGTGTCTATTTTTCAATATGACACCCTCTTTTGTTATATCAGGGGTATTAAACCCCAAACATAACATTAGCCAACCAATCTAAAACCAATTTAACCACATCCTGAAATTATATAACATCGTTTCCAAAGAAACAACCAACTTTTCCCTTTATTACTTTTTCGGTGGAAGTATTCCCTTTATTCATTTTTCAACCATTTACTCTTGAACACTCCAAGCTCTTAGAAACAATATCGATCTGATCAACAAGTTTACAGGTTTCAAATAAAAGAATATTATTGTTTAAAATATCTTTTGAAGCAGAGGCGGCAATGCATTCTATTTTACCCCCCCTATTAATAAAGTCTAATATATGTCCGAGTGATCTACATATTGACGTAAAGATATTTTCCCCACCGTTATTGGATATATTATGTAAATTTTTGAGATCTGTAGCGATTTTATGTATCGTCTTTTCTATTGTTCCCTGGAGCTCCGACTCAAGTGAAAAAAATATATCCCCACCCAGGTTTAAACCATGGACCTCTAGTTGAAGCTTCTTGATCCTTAAAATTTTTTCATATGTCCCAACAAAATTACCCAAACAATAAGATATTGATTGAATAACATTGTCTCCTTCAGGCAATTCTATAATCATTGTGCTCTTATCGACGTGAAACAACAGTGGTTCAGAACCTGAATAACCGACAAGTGATGAATAGCTGTTGATAATATCGTTCCATATCTTGGTAATTAGTTCAATTCCGTAAACGGTGTTTATCTTTGCATTACCGTCGAATATCAATATTATCAATGATTTACCTTTGATTGAAAAGTCATTTTCCAGAAAAAGTCCGAGTGTATTTGTATCATAGTTACTTAAAGTAACAATTCCATTTTGTAATTCTTTTACCCGCTTGGAAATACTTGGGGAATTTATATTGGAACCTATTAAACAGGAGGCAAGATTTTGCGCCCCCCTTGATCCCACTACACCAATTTTATCTATCTTATTTATTACCTCAATTTTTGAATACGACTTATCGGGGGGCGCAATTCTAACTAGATCCACAATTAATTCGTTTTTAGTCTTCTCTATCTCATTGGCCAACCATTTTTCATCTGCATTTGAACTCATTGCCAATAGTTCAAGCAATGCATCAAATTTTGAAACTATCCGCTTCGAATCAACTTCCTTCTTTATATGTTCTATCAGATCAATAATTATCTCTACTCGCATAGTCTTATAAAGAATTTATAACTGGAATACCTTATTTTATGATGCTTTGTTTAACCTAACCACAAGGATTTATTATTTAAGGCACAGAATTATCTGCCAAAATAAACCCTACCTAGAAATATTATTAGAATTTTTCAAATTCATTATCGGCCGAACTTTTTATACCCTTTTTGTTGAGAAACCCGGGTTTTTTGTGATTATTTAGGTTAAATGTGTGTTTAGCACCTTCGGGTTTTACTGTATCTAGGTTATTTACGAAAGTAGCTTCACCGATATTCTTCCTAAATATCTGGGGTAATGTGAAGAAAGAGACATTCTCCAGTAGCTGTTCAGATTGTGTAGCTAGTTCTTCGGAATTTGTGGCAACTTCTTCAGATGCAGATGCATTTTGTTGTGTTATTTGGTTGAGTTGCTGTATCGCGCTATTTACCTGTTCGCTTCCAGCGCTCTGTTCAGCACTAGCGGCCGCAATCTCTTGTACCAATCTGGCGGTCTTTTCGATATCAGGCATTATTGCCTCCATCAATTCTCCGGCTTCTTTTGTTACTTTTAGGCTCCTCCTTGATAGGCCGTCTATCTCAACAGATGACAATTGGCTCCTCTCGGCCAAACGCCTCACCTCCGCCGCTACAACAGCAAATCCCTTTCCATGTTCACCAGCCCTTGCGGCTTCAACTGCTGCATTCAGGGCAAGAATATTTGTCTCCCTGGCAATTTCACTGATTATTGAAACTTTGTCCGCAATCTCTTCCACATAGGTAAGGGTATTTCTGGCAGCCTGCGCAACATTCTTGATCCCCTCGGCAGCTTTTACCGCAATTTTCTGTGTTTCCAGCGCATTCTCGGTGTTTAGTTGTATGTTGGATGACATCTCTTCCATTGATGACGATATCTCTTCGGCTGAAGAGGCCTGTTCAGAAGCACCTTGGCTCATCTGTTGGGCAGTGGAACTCATTTGTTGGCTTGAAGCCGAAATATTACCGGCACTGAGTTGAAACTCAGAAATAATCTTAGCAACAGATACGACCATGCCAGAAAAAGCATCCATCAGTTCGTCGTTATCCGACCTTTTATGGAGATCAACAGATAGATCACCCTTTGCGATCAATTTAGACTTTTCGGTTATATCGGCCAACGAATCGATCAAAAGGTTAAGGTTATTCTTTAACTTGTTAAAATCCCCTTTGTATTCTGTAACGATTTTTTGGGGCATATCTCCTTTAGAAATCATCTCGACATAATTGGCCGCTACCTTGAGCGGTGTAACCAAAGCGTCAAGAACATCGTTCATACCCATAGTTATTTCCCTGAATTCATAGTTGGTTAATTCAGTTTTTGCCCTTGAATCGAGTTTCCCGTTTAAAGCATCACCAACCAATAACTTAATTTGTATTACGATCGATTTTATTATCCCACTTATATTTGAAGCCATCCAAATGCCCACGGAGACAGCGAAAACAACACCTATAATGATACAAATTAGCAAGATTATTTTGGAATTCTCAGAATTGGAAACAGCCGACATACTTGCATTTTCTGCATTTTGAACCTGCATTTCGGATATTTTCTGGACATCACTTTCACAAAGGCTGAAAATTGTGCTTACTTCGCTATTATAATATACAAAAAGTTGGTAATCAAGCGTAACACACCTAATATCATCATTATCTAATCCCTCCTCCATCATATCGGTCCTAGTGTTATAATATTGGGTATATGTCTCGGCAATTGTTCTCCATTTGTCAAGGTTTGAAACGAATGAATCCCATAGTACCTGTTCCTGTGTATCTTTTTCAAAGGCATCATATTTGTTAATTTCAACATCTATTTCCTTCAAACGGGACTGAATCCGGTCGGCCATAGATCTTCTCTCCTCAACAGTATATGAATTACTTAGTAAAGCATATTCATCAGCCTTGATATCAGTTTGAAGATATTGGATCCGCGAAATTGTTTGTAGGGATGGGAGAGACATATTAAGCATTGAGTCCTGTGCCTCCATTGATTTGTTTATCCCCCTATACCCAATAAAGCCGATCAGTACGATTATTGTTGAAAGGAACAGAAAACTTGTATAAAGTTTGGCCCGAATTGATATCTTATTTAACATCTCTTTTTCTCCCTTTGTTTAATTTACGTTCAATTATTGTTGTTCCATGTTTTGAGGCGCTGAAACTGATCCTTTAAAATCTATTATCTCTTCGGTAGAAAAGACTTTATCGATATTGAGTATCATGATAAAACTATCATCGCGTCTTTTCATACCACTTATGAATCCCGAATTGTATTTTGTTCCAATGGACGGAGACTCTACTATTTCCGCGTCACTAAATTCCAATACCTCTTTTACGGCATCAACCAGGACTCCAACCATTGTTTCCTCATTTTTCCTGCTTATGCTTAACACAATAATACTTGTGTCAACAGTAAAATCGTTTTCTTTCAGTCCGAACTTTATCCTGAGATCGACCACTGGAAGCACATTACCCCTAAGGTTAATCACGCCCTTCATATAATCATGTGATTTGGGTACCTTTGTAATCGGACTCATCTCCAATATATTTAAAACCTTTAAAACATTGAGGGCGAATACCTCCTCTCCCAGTTTAAAGGACAAATATGTTTGTATCTTATCCTGTTCATTGCTCATAATTGTTCTTGAATTAAATGTCAATATAATATCTGCCTTATAGTGTGAATGTTATGGGCACCATATACCATACAGGTACCGCGACACCGTCTTTTTTCCCTGGAATGAAATTATTAATGGTCTGTATAACCCTGACAGCTTCCTTGTCTAACTCTGGATCAACGCCTTTCAATACACTTGCCATAGAGACGCCTCCCTGGGCAGTTACACAAAACTTAACAACTACCTTTCCTTGTACACCACTTTCCATTGCTTTCACCGGGTATTTTATGTTTTTACTTATGTAGCTTACCATTGCGGCATTTCCTCCAGGGTACATTGGCATCTCTTCAACCGCCACATATGGCTCAATAGTTGTTTTATCCGCAGTCTGGTTACCAGCCGCGGTTTGTCCAGCCAGAGTTGTTTGGAACACTGTTCCAAATACAGTACATAACGCCACGATCAACATCAATCGCAGTTTTTTTGAGTAGAATGAATAGTTTTTCATAAGAATATTATTTTTAAAAAATTGTCTTTTTGAATCCCGATGGATCCAGTACTACCTAACCTATATCTTTCCCAAATAATGTCAATCCCAGCTTTCATCGGGTTAATCTAACCAATAACTTCAATTAACTTGTATTCCCTAAAACCTCTCATAATTTGAGTCGTGTAAGTCTTTTCCCATATTAATAACGACTCCTGTTTTTGTTTTATGGGCCAAATCATTTTGTGTTGACACTCTTTTCTCAACTGGGTTTGAAGTTGGGGGATGGGCAAATTCATTTTTCCTCGCGTTTACCGAACTTCTGGCAGTTGTTCCGTTTGCCAGTTTAAAGAACGAAATCATTTCCAGGAGTTGTTGGGCTTGGCTGGCAAGTTCCTCTGAACTGGTTGCCATCTCCTCTGATGCCGCTGCATTCTGTTGGGTAACTTGGTTTAATTGTTGGATCGCACTGTTTACTTGGTTAGCTCCGGAATTTTGTTCAATACTTGCCGCCGCGATCTCCTGTACAAGTTTTGCGGTTTTGCCTATTTCAGGGGCTATTGCGCCGAGAAGTTTAACCGACTCCTCAGTTGCTTTGACGCTACTCTTTGTTAGTGAGTCTATTTCAACAGCTGATACTTGGCTTCTTTCCGCAAGTTTTCGTACTTCAGCGGCAACAACTGCAAAACCCTTGCCGTGCTCTCCTGCCCTCGCGGCTTCTACCGCCGCGTTTAGGGCCAAAATATTTGTTTGTCGGGCAATTTCGCCGATTATTGAGACTTTATCTGCGATATCCCTCATGTAATTAAGTGTCTGGTCCGATGCCTCTTTGACCTTTCCTATTCCCTCTGATGCGTTAAACGCGATCTTTTCAGTTTGTTGGGCGTTTTCGGTATTCTGCTGGATGTTGGCGGCCATCTCTTCCATTGACGAAGAAACCTCCTCGGCCGATGATGCTTGTTCAGATGCTCCTTGGCTCATTTCCTGTGATGTAGAGCTCATCTGTTCACTTGATGCAGAAATATTGTTGGCGGCGGTTTGGAATTCAGTAATTATCCTTGCGTTGGATTTTACCATATCGGTCAACGACTGCAGAAGGTGGTCATTTTCGGAACGTTTTTTCAGATCGACGGTTAAATCACCGGAAGCAACCAACTTTGCTTTCGTAATAATATCGTTTAATGTATTGATCAGGAGGTTTATATTTACAATAATTGTATTTATGTCTCCCTTGTATTTCTCTGTGATCAGTTGGGGCATATCTCCTATTGATATCTTGGCTATGTTAGCGGCCGCAAGGTCGAGTGGTGCTACCAAAGATTCAACAACATTGTTCAATCCCTTAGTAATATCCCTGAACTCCAGGTTGGTCATCATGATATCTGCTCTCTTTTTCAGGTCTCCCTCAAGGACGGCATTAACAAGATCCTTGATTTGGTTAATAACTGAATTAATGTTGACCTGAATAGATTTACCGAGAATTAAACCGAGAACCATTGCAATGATTATACCGATTATCACAGCAACTATAGTAGCGTTTCTCGTAACATTTATAGCATTCAACAGATCGTCCTCGTAAATAGATGTTGAAACATAGAGTTCGGCCGGTGCGTAGTATTCGAAATGTTGGATTTTTGTTCGGCCCTCCCATTGATAGGTAATCTTTCCGCTTCCCAACGAGACCATCTCTTTAAAAAAATCTTCGTTAGAGACGTTTTGCCCTTCACTTGTAGGATGTATCAGAAATGCTCCATTTTTATCAATAACAAAATTATAGCCATTTGTATAGTAGACCTTTTCATTGAAAATCTTTTTTAATGGAGTAAGATCACTTTGCTGGTTAACAGTCACTTGTAGATCAAGCATACTGACCAGATCATTTACCTGTTCATACAACCTTTCGTCGGAGTCAGTAATTATTGTATTCCTTTGGGTCCTTATTATATATATCCCAAAGATTGTCAGTATAACGCAAACTGCTAGACTCAGGGCGATACTAAGTTTGGTTCCCGTGGTTAAGTCGTTAATTTTTCTCATTGTTTTTTAACTTAAAGAGTTTCTATTTCAATTTTATAGTTGGGTTTTATGTTTTATCTTCTAATTCATTGTATTTATGTTTTGAACCCGGTCATAATCCATATTTAATCCTGTTTATGGTATTGGACTGTTTTCCAGTTTAACAAATTTAAGTTGCACCAACTTCCCTAAACAGAGAAATGTCACCTGAAAATAATCCCGTCCACACCTGTTTGTTACGGGTAATTTTACCTATACAAAATGATGGTTTTCTCCTAATTTACGATCCTATACAGTGAAAGCTCCATTACACTCCCGATAAAACGAGCGGTATTTTCTCTAAGGGAAGGATCTTAATAACCGCGTCCAACTTGATAGCTTCCTTGGGCATACCAAATACAACGCAACTCTCTTCGTCTTGGGCTATGGTCAAGGCACCTGCTTCTTTCATTTCCAGCATTCCTTTTGCCCCATCGTCCCCCATGCCGGTCATAATTATTCCAATTGCGTTCGAGCCAGCGAACTGGGCGGTTGATCTAAACAAGACATCGACCGACGGTCTATGTCTGTTGACAAGAGGTCCCTCTGTAATCTGTACATAATATCTTGCACCGCTCCTTTTTACCAACATATGTTTGTTCCCAGGGGCAATAAGGGCATGTCCCCGTAAAATTGTGTCCCCATCCTCGGCCTCTTTGACGTTGATCCTACAAGTTTGGTTTAACCTGTTGGCGAAAGATTTGGTAAACATTTCGGGCATATGTTGTACTATTACTATTCCAGGGGAATCAGCCGGTAATGCTTGTAAAAAAAGGGCAATTGCCTCTGTGCCACCAGTAGAGGCGCCAACGGCTACAACCCTTTCGGTGGTTTTAATCATGCTTTTTTGTTTTACAGTCAACAGTATGGCATCCGCTGAAAATTTAGGGGGTACCGTTATTCCCATAGGTCCAAATTTATGTTTTAGGCCCTTTTGCTTGCAGCCCGCCAAAGCTGCGGCCCTGACGGCATCGCAAAGCGTTATTTTTGACTCTTCAAAGAATTCTTTTGTAGCAAGTTGTGGTTTGGTTATGATCTCTACCGCGCCCAATTCAATCGCCCTCATGGCGGTCTCTGTCCCGCTGGCGGTAAGGCTTGAAATAATAACAACGGGAATAGGGTGCTGGACCATTATTTTTCTTAAGAAGGTTAGTCCGTCCATTCTGGGCATCTCAATATCCAATGTTATCACATCGGGCACCTCCGATTTAATAATATCGGCGGCACGGTATGGATCTGAAGCGGTGTCCA
>Ga0066603_10001701_pt1 | contig 13986 bp, 7 predicted proteins | sample Higcelweek8metaG_FD_59482 | JGI IMG/M metagenome (GOLD analysis project Ga0066603, IMG submission 59482) | Freshwater pond sediment microbial communities from the University of Edinburgh, under environmental carbon perturbations - High... | ecosystem: Environmental > Aquatic > Freshwater > Pond...
TTAGAGCGCTTGCTTGACAGGCAAGAGGTCACTGGTTCGATTCCAGTACGCCCCACAAAACTTCTGCATTCAAAGTCTTCTCATAAAACGATTGTTTATTTGCTTATAATGAAGTATTCAATATCATACAGATGTGATATTATTGATATTTGAGTAAGGCATATCTCCCATACTGGATCAAGCAGAAAATATGGAGAGAAAACAATATAACTCAGGCTTGAGGCATAACAAAGGAATTATTGCATCCCTGCCACGGCTGACAGACCTGGTGCCTGGTTACTTAAAGATTGAGATTAAGGGTCAGATAGAATGTCTGAGTAACTGCAAGACCAGGACTGTTTTCAATTCTTAAGTATGGTGAACAATGATTATTGTTGCACCCCGGCAGGGCGCAAAAAAGACTGCTTTTACTCACGGATTTAAAAATCAGTATTAGCTCATCTCTGCGTTTGAATCTGCAAAAAATACTCCATTTTTGTAAGGAATCAGTGTTACATTGACTCTATATTTCAAAAAAGCATCTATGAAAAAAGCACTCTTTTCAATCGTACTTTACTCCATTGCACTTATCACATACGCTCAGAGAAACAGCAACGCTCTTTACCCGCCGGAGCTGCTGGTGGAGAGCCTATGCCCAATTGATACCATGTTTGTTGAGTATTCAAAAGGAGAACCCTGGGCCGACATGTATTTTTCAATCACTGATTATACAAACGGCAGGCTGCCATACATCTTCACAGAGATGGCTTCAGATAATCGATTTAATGGCTACAGCACTGAGTTGATGACAGACTTTTATCCATATGATTATAAAAAGTACGCTGTATTAAACGAATCCGGGCTTTTCAAGGCATTTGGAGGTGATACTCTTATTGCTACAACCAGCGAGGGAGAAGAGGCAAAACTGATCAAACTGGTTGATACTCTTGAGATAATGGCAGTTAACTTCATTGAAGAGTGGCAGCTCGACACCGCAAATGCTTCATTTAATAAGAGTGTAAAAGCAATTGTCCCGGTGCTATGTTACACCCACCCGGCCTTTGAAGGGATCTATTACCGTCGTTCATGTATCATTGCACGAAAAGATCCATCGGAAAAGAGTCTTAATCCGGAGCTGGTGGCAAGGGTAAAGTATGAGGCACCTTTGTTTCATCAGGATGAAGAGACAACAGGTTATCTCCCAAGTGAAGAATTGTTTTACAGAGAGTTATTATGTAGTCCGTTTCTATCTTCTTATAGCAGAATTATGCTTGTCAGGTTCCTTGAGGATAGTGCTCTTGACAATAAATTAAAATGCTTCAGCTTTAATACCGGAAAGATAATAACCGACAGTGATACAATAATGTACGGTCTGGGTTATGCCCGTTTTCATACCCAGATTGACCTGGGTACCGGCGAATATCGTGACACAGCATATATTGACAGGGAATATTATGTCAATTCGATAGTCTTTTATGAGGACTGGTTTATTGACAGGAAAACGGCTCAGTTTTCAAAAAAGGTAACCGGCATTGCTCCGGTGCTGTGGGATCTTATGGATAATAAAAAGAGGGTGAAGATTTTCGTGAGGTTTGAGGAGGAATAAAGATTGGATTTTCTGTCAAGTTTGTTCTAGTAACCGGTATCAATTTTTGTTTGACCAGTAATCCTTTTAATTGATTCAGTCTCTAATTTGCCTGATTCATTATTGTAAGCAGTTTCTGGTGCTGTTTTATCCCATAACTGCTTATTATTTTTATCAGTTTAACATAAACATATGAAAAGATTTATACTCCTCTTTCTTTGCGTTGGATATACCCTTATCAGTAATTCACAGGAAGTTAAGATAGACAGCGGATTGGTTGCCTATTTTCCATTCAACGGCAATGCCAATGATAAAAGTGAAAATAACATTGATGGAACAACAATTGGTAATATTGATATTACTTCTGACAGATTTGGTTATTCAAAAAACGCATACTTTTTCCCAGGAAGTGCTGACAGCTATATAGATTATGGCACCCCAGAAGCGACTCATTTAGAAGATGAAATTACAATTTCATTATGGGTGAAGTTTATATCCGATTTAGGGACACTGAATCCACGAATTATAAGTAATGGCGTAAATGATATAGCAGGTACTAGCGTCGGATTTGAAATATTTACAATTGGTAATAGTGACACTCGAAAAATTTGTTTTGTATGGGGGAACCAAGTTTTAGAATCAAAGACTAGCATTAACTCTGACATTTGGCATCACGTTATTGCTGAAGGGAATACCTCATCAATGCTCATTTATTTAGATGGTGTTTTAGACAAAACTATATCTTCAACCATTTCGAATTTTAATTATACACAACCTATGTACATAGGTAGAAAATCAGCTAAAGATTATGATGCTTTTGGAGGTATAGTTGACGATGTTCGTCTCTATAATAGAGTATTAAACGAAGATGAAATTAATAAGCTATATAACGAACAATCCGATAGCACATTTGGGATTTTTAATATTTCGCCAACTTCTGCTGGGACAAATGAGGCAAATAGTAAAATAACGATATATTCTTCATCCATTGAAATTGGCAGTTTAGTAAAATTAATCAATGATGAATATTCAATTACTGCAGATTCCATTAATTATAAAGATAAATTTGAAATAGATGCTTATTTTTCATTAAATGATTTACCAAGTGGTTTATATGACATAGTTGTAATTTCTAATGAAAACGACACGATGAAATTAAAAGATTGCTTTACCCTTACTGAATTAACAGAAATAGAAGAACCCAAGGATACAGACAATGATGGCTATCGTAATATTTCCACATTCGCCAATTTAGCCTGGGTATTCGAAAACGACAGTTGCTGGTCGAGGAATTTTGAATTGGATAATAATATAGATGCCAGCGAAACAGAAGATTGGTTTTATGGCAAAGGGTTCAAAGCAATAACCAACTTTAGTGGAATAATTGATGGTCAGGGTCATAAGATCAGAAACCTTTTTTTCGACCGGCCAGATGAAGAATACGTAGCATTCATTGGCCAGCTTTCCCCCGGCGGTATAATAAGGAACTTAGCATTAACGTGTTGTAGTATAGAGGGTGGAGATTATACTGCAGCTGTCGTTGGTAAAAACAATGGAGGTACAATATCTAATTGTTATGCAACAGGTTCAATAAGTGGTGATAGTTATGTTAGTGGTATTACGGGATATAATAGTGGCACTATTAAATTTTGTTATAATGCAGCGCTTGTCAACGGAGATCTATATGTGGGTGGATTGACAGGAAGTAGCAGTAGTGGTGCAATTTCCGAGAGCTATAACATTGGGAAAATAATTGGCAACATGTATCTTGGTGGTATTATTGGCTTTAATAATGGGGATATTAGTAATTGTTACAATTCAGGACTGATTATTGGCGGTGGTGATGTTGGCGGAGTCGCAGGTAAAAATTTTGGCACAATTTCTTATACTTATAACAATGGCAATATTAATGGAACAGGAACATATAGTGGCGCAATAATGGGATATGGATCAGGATTCGTTTCTAATTCATACTGGGACAACGAAACTAGCGGTTTTACTTCATCTGTAGGTACAGCCAAAACCACTGCCGAAATGAAAACCCAGTCAACATATATCAATTGGGATTTTTCAAACACTTGGGAAACATCTTCAACCTTAAACGATGGATATCCCCAACTTGCCTGGGCAACAACAACAAGCCTGATCAAAAGCTATTCCCCCCAAAGGGTTGCCAACAGCGGGACCACAACCATTACCTTTGAAGGAATTAACTTCGACAGCAACACAAACATTTACCTGTATAAAACTGGGCAGGATACCTTAATGGCTGATACTATTTCCTGTTCAGACACCTATTGTGCAGCCCAATTTGATTTCGACAATACCAGCCTCGGTATCTGGGATATAATAGTAGAATATCCCGATACAACGGTTAAAATTGAAAATGGGTTAACATTTGAAGAAAAAAAAGATATTGAATTAAATGTATCTGTTATTGGACCCATCGTTTTTAGAAAGAACCGCCCGGTGGTTTATTCAATAAAAATTGAGAACAAGGGGAATAATCCTGCTTATTTTATCCCATTGAATATAGCATTTAATTATAAAACTCAGGAAACCATCTCCGATCTTTCAATAATAAGCGATTCTCTCTGCCAATATAAATTTTCTGATATATACGCAGATTCATCTTTCGTTGATGAAGAAGAGTTGGCCATACTTAAAGAATTCGATGATTCTTATACCGATCTTCAGTCTTTTGTTGAATTTTATGACTCTACAAATGAAAAATATCTTCTGCAAAATCAAATTTTCATACCTGAAATAAAGGCTTATTCTTCTAAAATTATCTCGATAAAAATTGTATCATCAAATGATATTGAAATATATGCCTCCATTCCTAAGAACTGGGACTTGGAGCAGGTGTATGAACAATCCGTTTCAGATTTAAAGACTTTAGCTTCTAAAAGCTATCAATTTAAAAACAGTGATAAAACAGTTGAGGATTTTGTGGATAAAATAAATTGCTCTATCGACCTTATGGATTGTTTATTAAATATACTTTCCCCTATTGAAAGCCCTGATCCGGAATGTTTAAAAAGTTCTTTAAAAAATATTATTAAGAAAGCATCTAAGGAAACTTTGACATCTAAATATGATAGAAGCTCTCTAATTGGTGATCTAGAAACAATCAAGGACGGCATTACTGATGAAAAGTCATTTAATCAAATATTGTCGAGCATACAATTGGAACAATTGAAAGGTATGGGAGAAGATATTTTGAAAGCGTCTCTTCAATGCATTTTACAAAAAGGTATTGAAAAAACAGTACTAAAGTCAGTGCTCAGAGCCAATGTATTATTTAAAGCATATGATATTGGCACGTCTTGTATTCCTGCAATATATAATGCAACAGTAGGCAGCTGTTTTGTTGACAATAATGAAGAAGCTATCTTCGATTCAAAATCTGTTAATGCCTTTGACCCCAACGACAAATACGGTTATCGTTCCCCATCAGGCAGCACTTACTTTAATGAAGACCAGACCAATTTCACCTACATCATCAATTTTGAGAACAAAGAGACTGCTACGGCAGCAGCACAGGAAGTGTTTGTTACCGATACCCTCGATTTGAACAGTTTCGATATTGAAAGCTTCAGGGCAGGTTACGTCAAAATAGGTGAGAATATTTACGATGCGCCGTTAAATGTTCAGGAAAACAAATGGGCTATTGACATGCGGCCCGATAAGGATTTGATTACTTACGTTACCCTTTCGTTGAATAAGGAGGAAGGTATCGCCAAATGGTATTTTCGCTGTGTTAATCCTGTATCAATGGATTGGCCTGAAGATGCTACTGCCGGTTTCCTCCCTCCAAACGATAGTACCGGACGTGGCGAAGGGAGCGTGATGTTCACTATAAATGTAAAAGACAGCCTGCCTGACGACGTTTCACTTTATAATAAAGCTACCATTGTATTTGATTCCAATGACCCGATTGTTACTCCTACATGGAGTAATAAAAAAGACATAATAGCTCCTTCTAGCTCTATGTATCAGCCACTTATTGTAAGTGACAGCACAGCTGCTTTAAGCTGGCATGCCGAAGATAACAAAGGCGGATCAGGCGTATACTCTTACAATGTTTATATGAAGAAAGCCGATGAGGACTATGCATCGCTGCTTACAAATACATGTGATACATCTCTGGCTTTTAAATTTACCAATGATATTGAATATTCCTTTTATGTCACGGCCATAGACAGTGCTTTGAATGTTGAAGATAAAACAAATCTTCCTGACGTGACTTTACTGGTGAAAACAGGAATTGACGACGTTCCGGAACAACAGAAAGTAAAAATGAATGTCTACCCTAATCCTGCCAGCGAGTGCAGCAATTTAAGAATTGTTCTGGAGTGTTCTGATGGACTTTCTGATTATAAAAGACTTATTATCTACGATATGAAGGGGACTGTTGTAAAAATTCTCCCTTTAACTGATACTCAGATTGATGTCGATGGGCTGGACAACGGATGGTATATTTTTACCCTGGAGATAGATAACAGGAGAATCACAAGTCAGAAAGTGGCAATTCTATGATAATCATAAAATATTTTTTTGGGAGTTGCCATGATTAAAAGCCCGAATTTGATAATGCCATATAAAAAATGTGCAATGAAACTAAAGAAAATGCTATTAATTATCATTCCCTTATTCATCATTATTTCATGTAATAAAAATGATGTTACTGGTAATGAATCCGTAACAATAACCCTAAGGCAAACCTCCATATCTCTTGTTGTGGATGGTAGGGAAAAGCTGTTTTTGATAACTGATCCTGTTGATACTGATGTGAGTAATCTGACCTGGTCCTCTTCCGATACCGCAATCGCAAAAGTTGATGAAATGGGGGTTGTTAATGCAATCTCAGTTGGTAAGGCCACCATTACAATGAACGGAGTGGAAAATAATTCCGGACAATGTGTGGTTACTGTAACGGAGTCTCCCATAACAAACCTGATAATGCCTGAAGTAAAGTTTCCGATAGCAAAAGATGTCATCTTCCCAATTCAGGGTACCGGGTTTACAGCGAGTAGTAAAATATGGTTTCATAAAATTGCCGGCTCCGGCAGCTTGTTGAAATCTGGTGAAAGCAGTGATGGAATACTTGCAACAATACATGAACAGGCAGAAAACTACATCTTGCTTGTTGCGGGAGTAAGCGATGGCTGGTATTCAATCTCTTTGGAACAAGACGAAACTTATTATAACCTTGGAAACATTGAAGTTGAAACACCTGAAATAGGTGCATATGAATACGATGCATCAAAAATAATCTGGGATGACACTCACTGGAGAAGATGCCAGTTAAGAGGGAAAGTAAAAGAAATGACGGTTACTAAAAACTTCACAAACACAATCAGTGATGTTGAACATTTTACTTTTAATGAAAAAGGATACATAGTTGCATTTAACGATGGTGAAGCTGGCGATTCGGTTAACATTGAATATGACAATGAAAACAGACCTACTTTACAAAGGGTTTACTATGCTACAGGCAAAAACACTTATTATTATAAATACACTTATGGTGACCATAATTTATATTATCCAATTGAAACACAGTTCTTTGTATTTAATGAGTATTATAATTGTTTTTATGGATTAGAGTTCACATCAAATAACAGAGAAATATGGGTAAAAGGATTATCTGGCATCAAATATGACAATCCGCAAGATTTGAAAACCAGTTCTCAGATTGAAATTTCTTCAAACGCAGTAACTGAAACATATCATACATCTTATAATTATGATTATAAGACTATATACAATTATTCAGGGTTATTTCCTGAAACGGGAAGCATTACAGGTAAGAAAACCAGCGAAACAAAATGGGATACTGTATGCTCGAAAACATTTGAGTATGTATCAACAGGTTATCCGGTAGAATATACAACTACATATATTAACGATGGATCCAAATACTGTTCACATTTTGTACAAAACACTCCTTTTTATCTTTATTCAGATAATGAGTCTCCTTTTGCATCAGGACGTGAAACCTACAATTATGATAGTAATTGGAACTTAACCGACTTTAATGAGTATGAAGATGACAAATTCTATTCTCATTTAATAATTGTTTATACTTCTTATGATGCGGTTGGGAATTGGACTTCATGCTATATTAAAAAATGTAATGAAGAAAATCTTGTTGAACAAATCAATACTGTAACACGTGACATAACATATTGGTAAGAAGTTCACATAGTTAGTATCATACCATTGTCACACAAATTATGGTTTACTGTTTTCCTGAACTACTTGCCGAATTTGTCATAAACAGCGTAATACTGTAGAAGAAGGATGAAGGCATATCACAATACCTCCATCCTTTTGGTTGCAGACCTGAATAAACCAACTATTTTTTTGTCGGACAGTCGTTAGGGGGATATCTATTGGACTGTTTCTCCTTTTGGATTACATGTGACCCAAAAGCTTCCCAGCCTGCAATTAAAGACGTCGTTTGATATGGCTTTTATTTCATCATATCGGGCAGGGAAGAGGATCTTGCCATTTTTATCCATAAGTCCGTAAATGCCATTGATTTCAAAGGCTGTATAATCACTCCTGATATAAGTGTCATCTTCATCAGAGGTTCTGGTATGATAGAACAGCTCATCAATATCGTCATATACAAATGGCAGTATAACCTCCTTTTTACTAAATGAAATGATCTGCTGGGTATTGTCATTTATGACTGCAAAGCCTTCGTCAGTTACACTTACTCTTTCATACTGAATTGGGAGAACAAGGTTAAGCAGGGTGTCGATGACTCCGCATAGGGCTCCCTCTTTGACAACCCTGTATCCTTTAACCGGATCTGCTATTGAGTCGTATTTTGGAGTAAGGATCCATTTCCCCTGTTTGTCAATAAGTCCCTGTTTACCATCCGGTCCGAACACAGCGCAGGTGCCATCCTTAAAAAGGAAATCTGCCTTGTGATTTATATTTGAATTATAAGGGAACTCAAAAGGTATAACAACCTTTCCCCGGATATCGATGAATCCCACTTTTCCATTCTTTAAAACGGCCCCCAGGCCTTCAGAGAACAGCCATGCCTTGTCATAAATGGCTGGGATAATTATCTTTCCGTCGACTGTGCTCAGGTAGCCACGCTGACCTTTAATGCAAAAAACGGTTGTTGTATCCCTTTTTAAAGGTGTGGCTATCCAGTCGAGTATTGGGGTTGTGTTTTCTCTGGTTATGAAATTATAGACTCTTATCTGGCCGTCAGAATAATGAGCTATATAGCATGAAGAACCCAATTCTTCTTCATACCAGAATGACCTGTATTTTTTGTCATACCATTTCCACGACGTTAATCCGACAAAGAGGATAAAAGTAAACACCATTATTACCTGGAGAATCCTCCAGAAAATACCTTTTCTTTTCATTTGGTTTCAGTTTTTGATTTCCCTTTTAGAGAGCAGATGAAGGGTAAATCTTACACTGACCACAAAAGTATTTTCAGTTTATGATATTTTAAATCCGAGCGAAACAGTTATTTTCAGAGCTGTTATTGCTGTCAGCCTGTCATATTCCTTCTCGCTCTCCGGAAGCTCATCGTATGGCACAAGACTGGGATGGATTTTGTTTTTATTATCATAAAAGGGTCCATATTTCCATCCCTCTGCAAGCTTTTTCCTTGTCCATTCATCGTGAACATTTTTGGCAATAGACTCTATTCTGTCAGTGATGGCGGCCGGAAGAGTGATTTTTTCAAGGTCTGATTGAACAGACAAATCATGCTTGTTTCCGGCCATTTTTTCTTTCCTGTTCATTGGCTGCAAATTCTTTTTCAATCAACGGTATGCATTTTACCAGTCTCCGGTCTATATCCTTATAGTATTCGCTCAGCTCATCAAACGGGACAAGGCAGGGATGAACCATTTTCTTCTTGTATTCCTTTACAATTTTTCCATGATCGTCTTTTTTTTGTTTAAAAACTGGATTCTCTTCGTTCCTGTCTCCTGCGATATATGCGCTCCAGGCCTCATCAGCCGTTTCCTTTGATATTCCTGCTTCTTCTTCAGTTGGAGGAAACAGGTCCGACAGAAGAGTGTATGCATTCCAGCGTGCATGTTCTGTTCTTGCAAGCAGTTCAATGTTTTCCTGGGTAAAAAGTGGATCCAATTCTGACGGAGATGCATCTTCGGCCCCTATTACACGAAGTTTTGTTTTTATTGATTCGGCACTATACCTGCTTGACCATTTAAACCTCTCCCTCAACCCATACCAGTCAGAATCCATCTCCATAAAAACATTTTCAAGTTTTTCTGGTAGCGAGTTATTATGATTATAGAAATAATTAACCGCTTTTGCCTTGAAATCCTCATGCAGGCTCAGATCAATACAGTCGTTCGTCATGCCAAATGGTTTGACGTGTTTATAAATATTCCGGACTTTCGTTTCATCGGGATACATCAACGAGAGTATTGAGTGTTCGGTCTCCTGCTGCACCAGTATCCTTACATTTTCTTTATATACCTCTTTCGGAAGATAGAGGCCGGCAGCCAGGCAGTTTGCCGGCTTGTTAAGGCATATGGCAATTGTGGTCAGGGCATTTTCATCTGATGTCCATTCTACCAGTTTCTGTCTTAACTCCGGGCTTTCAAAATGAGCCTTCACAAATTCAAGCTCCACATCAATAAACGGCAGATTTCCCTTTTTAAAAGTTTTATTTCCATTAAAGAGGTCTGTATATGAAACATCGACAGCGTTACAGAAGGGCTGGTATCTGCTGGCAAAGAAGTTCATTTCACGGTCAGCATCTGAATCAACAAAGGTGATGCGTGTTTTTTTCCTCTCAAAATTTGCAAAGTGTCCATGTTGTGCAGCCTCAACCCCCAGGGCAAAGCCCATGCGGGTCATCCCGGCAACAACAAGATGAACGTATTTATCAGAATCTTTGGTTATCGATTTAAAGTCGAGTGGGTCATAAGTGATGCTGTTATGCTTGCAGCCAACCATTACTTTTTGTGCCCATTTTTCATAAAAACTAAAAGCGTTTATAATTATTTGAAATGGTTCCTTTTCATCATCACCCTTAGGTTTCTGAAAGTTAATAATCTGGTGAGCTGCATATGTTGTTTGGGATTCATACAATATATTGCACTCAAGCAATTTCGGATTGTCTTTACAGCCCTCTTCATTATAACCATAGTGTTCTTTTAACATGGCCTCTATCATTTTCAGAGAGGCATTACTGCGGGAATCGTGGTCCGGCTCATTATCTTCTCCAATGATAAAAAGAGTCTTTACATAAGGCAGGCAAAGCCGGTTGAGGTCCTCATTGCTTGAACGGTCGCCATTTAAAACGGTAATTCTTTTAAAGATTTTTTGAGGTATTTCCTGACTGAGCGATTGTCTGGTTTCCGCAGCGGGCTTTGAAGTGAGGATCACAATCTTACCGGTATCTTTATCAATAAGTTGTCTTATGAGACCGGTGGCTATATTGTTACAGCCAAGAATTACCGTATGATTTTCATAATGATAGTCCATCAATCCATCGCGGACAGTCTGAGCTCTTTGCTCAAATGCGCTGAAAATTGAGGAAATAATCAATCCGCTGAAAATAATGGTCCCTGTAATAGACACCAGAAGAACAAGAAACCTAAAAAGTTGTTCTTTTTCAACACCCAGATTACCAATCATGTGCTGGTTCCCGGGATCTATCATTTGAGCAACGATAGCCCAGCGTGCATCATGTATATCCTTGTTAATTTGTGTATCATAATCACCACCTAAAACAATGTCGAAAACAAACCACCAGAAAGCAAATGCAAAAAGAAATATTGCTGTTATTATGAATAACTTCTTTATAAAAGTGCCTGCAATAAAATTATCAAAGGATAAGATGATTGATTTCCAACATCTGTTTAAGAAGCTGAATAATGACTTTATCATGTTCTAAATCTTATTTCTGTGTTCTTAGCTTTAATTAATCCTTGCTTTCCCTTAAGTTCAAAAATCCCATCATTATTTTTGAGTCGGGCAATGTCACTGTGCTTACAGATTTTGATCCGTCATTTGCAAAGCGAAGAATCTTTACAACATTTGGTGCGGGATTATCTTTTAGTTTTGCATAATCGTCCATGTAAAATATTGGTTCTCCCTTACGTTCAATAATAACGTCGCCTGTCTGAAGGACAGGATGAGTAACATCATTTTCAGTTCCTACCATTAAAATTCCTTTGTCTTCTATCTCCCCTTTTCGTAACAGCTTAAAATACTCCTTTGCAGCTTTGCCGTATATCGGAGCATTGTGGTCTTTATCTTTATTATATTGGATGTAGAGGTCAATCCTTTTGTAAAGTTCTGAAAACAGTTCATCGAGGCTTACCATTTCAGGTTCTTCGGTAAGAGTTGAAGGATCTACCCCGTTTCTGACGGCTTCCTGTCTGTTGATCTCCATCTGTCTCTCATTTTCCTTTCTGATGATAAGGGTATTTCTTACCACCGTTGCCAGTTTCATGGTTTTTCCCCACATCATCCACTGATCCTCCTCAGGAGTGAAAGTGCATTTTTCAAGCACTCTTTTATAAGCTTCGTCCAGTTCGTTTTGCTTGCTTGCAAATTCAGCGCGTTTCAGATCCAGCTCCTGCTTTTTCAGGTTGACACTGGCTGTCTTTTCAGAGAGGACCGTATTATCAAAGCTTTTTTTCATCTGGTTCAGTCCCTCATTCATCATGTCAACAGTTAATGCATCGTCTATAACATTTCCACCCATTTTTGAAATAATACTTTCAAGTTCCCTGGTTGCATTTTCCTGCATCTCCTCATAATCCTTTGGTGTTTTATCAATGGGGACATCATTAAGAAAAGAGAGTTCCCTTCTGATTTTATAGAAATCATCATTTATTACTGTTTCCGGCATTGTGGCAACGAGTTCCAGAAAGCCGTAATAGTCTATCTTCGATCTTACAACCAATGATTCGTAACTTAATTTTATATTTTCAGTAACAGTCTCCGAAACGAACGGCATCCGGGCATAATTCTTCACAACGGTAAGGTAATCTTTTACTTCCTTGAAAAAAGACGGGCATAAAATGGAATAAAAGGTAGCGACTTCTTCAGTTTTAATGCCATTTCTTATAAGAATTTTGGAAGACTCGGGTGAAAGTGTGTAGGAGGTTTTTCCTTCAGGAATATTCTGCAGTTTAAAATTTATTGAGCTGACAAACTGTTTTCTGATGTAAGATGTATCGCGTAGAGATGCTGAGGCAAATGCTGTAAGGTATTTTTCCCACTCTTCCTTTGCATCTGTTGCAGTCTGAAGAGCGAGGTTCATTTTTACCAGTTCATTTCCCATAGGCTGGACCTCGCTGACACAGACATGTCCCAGGATTTTATTATTCCTGTAACTCGCAAAGAGAAAAATACCCGCAAAGATAGCAACGGCAGCTACAGAAAGCAGCAAATACTTTTTAATTCGTTCCCAGTCTCTGCCGGGTTTTGATTTCAGGAATGTTTTCAGTTTATCGACTGAGGCATCAAAGTGTTGATAAGAGTCAGCGGCGATGCCATTATATAGGGGCAACACCTCCATCCCGGCAGGCATTTTTTCCGGCCATTCAAACCCGCGAAGCATAATGGGGATTATATTCTTCTTGTTTTCAAGGGCATGCAAAGTCTCAAGCCTTAGCCAGTCATCCTCGTTGTGACATCTTTCCAATCCATTCTCCGAGAGTACCAGAATGAAATCAGTACACTGATCAATTACGTTATAAAGAGCTTCATCAAACTTGCCTGATTTAAGTGCCTCCACATCAAAAAACACCTTATAACCGGCTTGCTTAAGGCGGTCAGCAATAAGGTGTGCTGTTTCAAAGCCTCCATCACGGCGGTAGGAGATGAAGATATTGTAATGTGACTTTTCTGATTTCATCTATTATTTTTTAAGGTCTGTTTATTTTCAGGGCATGCTACAAACTGGATGGAGTTTATGGTAAAGCTCCGGCAGCTGCTTTTCCGACAGCCTGATCCTGCCAGCCATGTTGGCACCATGGTAATACTGTTCCATTCCCGGTTTAAGAAATGCCTTCACGGCAGCTGCAAAGCCGGGTATGGCTTCCATGTTACGGCGTGCAGCTTCGTCTTCGGGGTGGATGAAATCGTGGGGGGAGAGCATAGTATGAACTATTCTTCTAAAAGTTTATGGATTTTGGCAACATCTGGATGGGTGATGCCGGCATGTTCAAATTCCTTAAAATCCTTTAAAAAAGTGTCTTTAAATGTCTTTGTTGTATCATACGGGAAATCTTTGTCCTTCATTTTAATGTAAACCTCCTGAGCCTCTATATATTTGCTTTGAAATAGTAAAGATGGAGCTAAAACTCTGTTAAGAACAATTTGTGTTGAATCTATTTTCAAACCCTCTGAGATAACCTGCTCTGCCTTTTCAAATTCTTTATTTA
>Ga0066603_10001714_pt1 | contig 13923 bp, 10 predicted proteins | sample Higcelweek8metaG_FD_59482 | JGI IMG/M metagenome (GOLD analysis project Ga0066603, IMG submission 59482) | Freshwater pond sediment microbial communities from the University of Edinburgh, under environmental carbon perturbations - High... | ecosystem: Environmental > Aquatic > Freshwater > Pond...
CGGACTTTCGGGGGATTTTTTGATAAAAACATCTCGTTTGGAGGAGGTTTTTATGATGGGGTAGGTATCAAAGAGTTCAAAATAATTAATCTGACTCATCGTCTTTTGAATCACAAAATTGATAGTATTGACAAGGATGATAGCCGTACGAATTCAGGTAAAGCTTCATGGTCCATTGATGATGATTGTGTGTTTGAGATCTCGGTAATCCAGCGCTTGCGATTTGAGAAAAAGGTGAATTTCTTCAATCAAACGAGTAGATTCTTGGAGTGCAACATTGCAAGAATGACGAGCAATAATCTTTCTCTCGCTATCTAAGAGGAGCAGAAGATGGTGGGGGGAGACGCAATCGATGAAGAGAATCATAAAAATATTGGAAAATATTAAACTTTTTCATATAGTACAGATAATTCAAAATATTACAAGAGCAGGCTTTTGAATTTTGTTTGGTTCCTCCCTTTAGTTTCTGAAATATTTCTATGCAGTTTTTTTATCAAACATCCAATCTTTTCTCAAGGGCTGAGTTTTTTTCTCAGGTATCGACTCCTCACTCCCTGCTTTTTACGCAAAATCATCTTTTGAAAAAATATGTGAGTCTCTTTGCTTTTTTGTGAGTTCCAAGAATTCCACTACAAACTATTGGATGACTCATAGAGTATCTTGCCAATTTGGATTTTCACGCGATTGTAACCGATGATTTGGTCCTTCGTGCTCTTCCGAATGCATATGAAAGAGAACATTATTTTTCAGTAAAAATCAAAAAAAACGAATACTTAGAGCTCGATGAGTTTCTTAAAAAACTCCATGATTTTGGTTTTGAATCCAAAGATTTTTTGGAAGATGGGATGTTTATGAGAAAATGAGATACTGTTTTGGTGATGATTGGAGGAGGAAGCATCCTTTTGACTCTGAGTTTTTGGTGAGATATTGTGGAGAAAATTCTCGTCTCGTATCATGGAGCACCTCCACAGGAGGTAGACACCTATACGATTGGAAAACGTGCAGATTTGGAGCTTTTTTTGAAAAAAGAAGCTATCGAAAATTCACAAAAAGACCTTTATTCTTCTGCTTTTTTCTTGCTCGACAACCTTGATATTTCGCCAAGCTATCCATTTTTATCAAGTTTTCCAAACGGAGTCTCGCTTGAAATCCTCAAAACATCCAATCCTCAGCAGGTTTCTCTTGAACGCAGTGAATGGAGTGCTAAAAATATGGACGAGTTTCATCATTTTCTTCTCTGAGAAACAAGGGAAATACGACTCTATTCTAAACATCCACAGTCTATCAAAAGTTTTTTAGAATACAACAATCTTCAAGTTTCTCAAATACAACAAGTATCATTTCATTTTTTGAGCTCCTATCAAACTCCCACCAAAGTGGTCGTATGTGATGATGTTTTGTCCCGTATCTTTGCGAAAAAAAGACTCAAAAAGTCACTGAGTGAAAATCTCGACCTTCTTTTATCTATGAAGTCTGGGGATTATGTGGTACATATAGAACATGGAATTGGAATTTTTCATCAAATTATCACAAAAGAACATGGGAAAATCAGGCGTGAATATGTCGAGATTCATTATGCTCAAGAGGATAAACTTTTTGTCCCAATCACAGAGCTCAAACGTCTGAGTAAGTACGTTGGAAAAGAGAATCCTGAGCTGACCAATCTCTCCAAATCTCAGTGGAAAAACAAGATGTCCAAAGCGCAAGATGATGTCCAAAAAACTGCCGAAGAACTCTTAGAAATCTATGCACAAAGACAGATAAAAAAAGGGTTTGCATTTGAACTCGATCCAGAGAGACTGAAAGTCTTTCAAGAAAAGTTTGAATACGAATATACTCCAGATCAGGTACTCGCAATCCAAGATATCCTGACCGATATGTCGCATCCTCTTCCAATGGAAAGACTCTTGGTCGGGGATGTTGGATTTTGAAAAACTGAGGTGGCTTTTCAGGCCATATTTACCGCTTTTCTCAACAAAAAGCAATCGGTACTCATCTCACCATTGGTCGTGTTGGCTTACGAACACTATCAAAAAGCCTGTGAAAGATTTACAGAGTTTGGTGTGAGAGTTCAAGTACTGACTCGTTTTGAGAGTATGGCTGAAGCAACTATTATTCAAAAACAACTAAAAGAAGGAAAGATCGACTTGATTATTGGAACCCATCGACTCCTTTCTGATGAAATCACTTTTCGTGATTTGTGACTCCTGATTATTGATGAAGAGCATAAATTTGGGGTGAAAGAAAAAGAAAAGATTAAGTCCTATCAAGGACATATAGACATCCTTTCTCTCTCTGCGACCCCCATTCCTCGTTCGCTCAATCTTGCGCTTGGAGGGATTAAAGATGTTTCACTTCTTTCTTATCCACCATCCAATAGAAAAGGAGTGGATACGAGTGTGTGTCAGTTTGATGATCTGCTGATCAAAGAGGCTTCATTGCGTGAATTTTCCAGAGGAGGACAGGTATTTTTCGTCCACAATCGTGTGGCTACTATAGAAGCAATGTATGATCATCTTGCCAATCTACTCCCGAAAAAAAAGATTGTTATTACCCATGGACAGCTTCCTTGACACGAATTGGAGGATAGAATTCTCTCTTTTAAAAGAAAAGAATATGATATTCTCTTGTCTTCTACGGTCATTGAAAACGGAATAGATTTCTCGAATGTAAATACTATTTTTATCAATGATGCTCATAAGTTTGGAATTTCACAAATTCATCAATTACGTGGAAGAGTCGGAAGAAGTGATAAAAGAGGATACTGTTATCTCTTATTTGCACGTGATAAGATTAAAGAGGATGGTGCAAAACGTTTGTCGACTATGGTGGAATACTCACATCTTTGAGCTGGATTTGAACTTGCAGTAAAAGATTTGGAAATGCGTTGAGGATGAGATATTCTTGGAATCAGGCAGAGTGGATTGTCGAGCGAAATTGGGATGACACTCTACCTAAAGATGCTCGATGAAAAGGTTTCTGAGCTCAAAGAACTCTATGATGCCAAACATGGTTTTGGAGACAGTACTCCAAAACGACCTCGAATCGATACGACGATAGATCTCTTGGTATGAGCCTCTTTGGGGGATGATTATTTTGCTTCAGAACTTGATAAAATCAATTTCTATCGAGAGATTGAAAGTGTCGATGACCTCGATGATTTGGAACATTTAATGGTTGATTTTTCTCAATTACATACTGATTTTACCCAAGAAAATCGCAATCTCTTTCATATTCTCAAAGTGCGTATTTTGGCAAATGCATACAAGGTACTTTCGATCAAAAGATCAGGAGTCAGTTATGAAATACGATTTCATGCTTCTCTTACGGTTGCAGAGCTGAAAGATTTTTTGGCATTGGATAGAGATGTTCGCTTTGTAGTGCAGGATTTGTGGACACTCAAAACTCCTTGCAATTCATTCTCTAGCGACGAAGCATTTCTTGAATTTCTCCTCAATCTTTTTGAACCCAAAAAGCCAGAGAGGAAAATTGTAAAGTTAAAAAAGAACTAAAAAGTGCGTTTTACTTGCTTTTTTTGAAGTTTTTACGATACTAATTAGGTTTTTATATATTAATTTAGTGAATTATGAAATCGATACAAGTATGGACTTGTGTAATTCTTGCAGGAGTAAGCTTGCATGTAAGTGCATTTGATATGAGTACGAAAATCGTAGATAAAACACCATCTCTCTCTCCTTTTGAAGAGGAATTTCCTGCATTGAAGTCAGGATTTACTACGTGATACGTCTCCAATACCCAAGGACTTTCTATGAATAGAGTAGTCAATAGAGTTTATGTAAGATCTGACTTTGAAGACGTGAATGCTTCAAAAGTATTTCCTGTTTTCCCAAACAAGCCGATTCCAAAAAAGGACGATGCGCTTTTGTATGTAGAAAAAAATGTTTCTAAAGAAGAAATTTTGAAATTATTACAAGGAACTTCTCAAAGACCAGGACTCAATATTTTTGGAAGTGAAAATAGATGTGCATCGGATGGTTTTGTCGATCCAGATGATTTCGCAAAGGAAGGATACCTTCCTTGTATGTATGAAACTCCCTCAGCACTCTACTTAAATACATTTCATTCTGAGCTTTATGAAGTGAATTCTCCAAAAGCTCAAAAAGTTACCTTTCAAATCTTTCCTATAACTGACAAAAAATATGTATTTTCTCAAAGTATTGAAGGAGTGAGTAAAATACAAGGAGATTCTCTTTTGGATGCTCCATTGACATTGATCGATCCATCTTTAGATTATTATCAAATCAATGTAGCTTTGGAAAGAGCATCAGATGGAAAGAAATTGGGATATGACCTTTGTTATGATAAGACCAAAGATTGTAAAATATTGAAAATGACGAAAAAATACGAAAAAGTAACCTATACAGAAAAGGATGTGGAAGGAAATTCCCTCTTTAGTAATGCCATCTTGCCATACTATGAAATTACCCTTCCTCTCACAGCTGGAATAAATACCTTCAGACTTGCTTATTTTACCTACACTCCACATGATCCATACGGAATGTATTATGATTTCCGTAATTAATATAATTACACATTAAAAGCTATATAAGTCAATGTTTTCTCTGATGCTTTGCTTGGAGAATTTCAAAAAAGTCATACAATACACGCCAAAAGTATGACTTTTTTGATTCTCTTACTTTCTTCTTACTGAAAAAAGTGTATTATACTATAATACTTTTTAATTTTTATACTTATGTCAATGAAAAAATGGTTGTTTTTTGCGATTCTTGCTTTGAGTGTTGTCTCTTGTAGCAAAGACCCTACTTCCTCAGTATCACCTCCTACTGAAAACCTTGCTTCGAGTGGAGGACTCCGTACATATATAGGGTTTGTAGCAAGTTTTTGTTCTCATTGTCAAGAAGAAATGCCCGTTTTGGACCAATTCTATCAGGAGTTTAAAGGACAAATGAAAATGCAGATTCTCGTGATAGATAAAAAAGAATTTCCTTGAGACTTTCAAGTTCCGATGGATTCGACTACCGATCTCTCATACGAGCAAACTACGGGAGAGGCGTGTGAGTATGTTCCTTCCTACGTAATCTATGACGAAAATGGAAAGATTATTGAAAAAAAATGTGGAGGAAAACTCACAAGTGATGAACTCAAGGATAAGCTTATTACCCAAAATACTTCTTTATCTACTAAACCACAATCACAAACTATGGCAAATAATTATCAAACCTCTGGATTTCAAGAAGGAGATGTCGGAATCATTATGACGACTACCAATGGAAAAATCGAATTGAAGCTCTTTCCAAAAGATGCCCCACTCGCAGTATTTAACTTTTTGGCACTGTCTCAAACAGGATACTATAACAATCTCACCTTTCATAGAGTAATAAAAAACTTTATGATACAATGATGAGATCCCGAAGGGACAGGAATGTGAGGAAAAAGTATTTATTGAGGGGAGTTTGACAATGAGATTTCACCAAACCTAAAAAATATTCGTGGTGCTCTCTCTATGGCAAATGCAGGTCCAGACACCAATGGAAGTCAATTCTTTATCAATCAAAAAGATAATATTTCACTTGATGGAGGGTATACTGTCTTTGGTCAGGTTGTTACATGACTCGATAATGTAGATAAAATTGTAAGTGTGAAAACAGGGGCAAATGACAAACCTGTGAAAGATGTGAAAATGATTACTGTAGAACCAGTTATCTATCAAAGTGGTTCATTGAAACCATATACAGTTGATGTTGAAGCAGAGATGAAAAAGATGGAAGATGAAAAAAAAGCAAAAGCAGAAGCGAATAAAAATAGAGTCGTAAAAGCTGGTGATGTCATCAAAGTAGATTATAAAGGTACGACTACCAAAGATGGAAAAGAGTTTGATAGTTCTTACAAAAGAGGAACTCCTATCGAATTTGAAGTCGGTGCAGGAAAGATGATTCCATGATTTGATAAATGAGTTCTCGGGATGAAAGTGGGAGAAAAAAAGACTCTCGTCTTAGCTCCAAAGGATGCCTACGGAGAATATGATAAAAAAAATATTCAAGAAGTACCAAAAACTCAATTTAAAGGAATAGAAGATCATGGAATTACCCTTGAAAAATGAGCACTCATTCCAACACAATATGGAAACTTCAAAGTACTTGAGGTCTCTGACACTGGTGTCACTCTCGATCTCAATCCAGAACTTGCAGGAAAAGAATTAAAATTTGAAGTGGAGCTTGTTGGATTTTCAAACTAATAAACTTTTATAGTATGAAGACATTTGATGGAGACAAAAAAGTCTGAAAAAATTTTTTGTATGAATTTGAAACCAAGCTAAAAAATCGCTTGGTTCCTTTTGTCCCAATGTGGCTAGAAACCTATCATTTGACTTTTATGACCGCTTTGTGGAGTTTCGGAGTTCTCTTTTTTTCATTTGTTGCGAGTAAAAATGGACTGGGGTGGATGTGGGGAGTGAGTGGTATGATTGTTGCACAATATATTACCGATTTGCTCGACTGAGAAATTGGAAGACGTAGGAATACCTGACTCATCAAATGGGGATACTTTATGGACCATTTCTTAGATTACACGTTTCTATGTGCTCTGATAATTGGATACACACATATTATGCCAAAGGTCATTACCGAGATTGGGATGATTAATTTTGATATCTTTCTCTTGCCTATAGAGATTAATTTCTATTATTTTATGCTCTATGTACTCTCAATCTTATGAGGATTTATGGTTACTACTTTTCTCTCATTTAATGCTACCAATCGTTTTCAAATTTCATATTTTTGAATTGGTCCGACAGAAATTCGTATTATCTTTTTACTCCTCAATACAGCATTGATATGTTTTTCTGAGATGTTCTTGTACTATTTTGTGCCCATCATGTTGATTCTCTGAGTGGTTCTGCTTCTGTGGTTTGTGTATTGAGTGCAAAGAGAATTATGGAGAATTGATATGGAAGAAAAAAAGCATCAATGATAAGGGGAATGTCCCCGATTTCCCACAAAATACAGTGAGTTTAATTTATTAATTTTTTGATAGAAATGGATACAATGTTGCAAGATTTTTGGCATTTATTTACCATAGCTTGACTGATGGCACTGATTAATATCATAGTGATAGATATCGTGATGAGTTGAGATAATGCGATTATCATCGGGATGGCAACCAGAAATCTTCCCGAGAAACTCAGAAAAAAAGCAATTATTATTGGGATTATCGGAGCTACTCTTCTGAGAATTGCCTTTGCATTTTTTGCTACCTTTCTCCTTGAACTTGCATGAGTACGATTTGCTGGAGGACTCTTACTTCTCTATGTCGTATGGAAATTTTTCAAAGAACTCAGAATGGGGACTTCTCACCACGATGGATGAATGAGTTGAAAAGAAGTAGGATTTTTATCGGCAATTTCTACCATCATCATTGCAGATGTGTCTATGAGTCTTGATAATGTTCTCGCTGTTGCGGGAGCAAGTCATGGAAATATGGTAACTCTCGGAATAGGGCTTGTGTTTTCTATAATTCTTATGGCTTTCGCTTCTAACTTGATTGCCAAAAGTCTCAACAAATATCCTATTATCCAATGGGTGGGGCTTTTGGTGATTCTCTTTGTAGCGATTGAAATGCTGATCAAAGGAACTCCTGATATTGAAAACTCGGTTCATATTGATAATCTCTTTCCATTTTTTGTATTTTTAATTTCTCTTCTCTTTATCTTTGTTCATCAAAGATATGCAACACCAGTGAATGAAGCTCGTATCAAATGATTTATAGAATATCACTATCAAAAAATATTTTTGAGTATTTTTATACTCATTGTCCTCTTTTTTAATCTTGGAGGCATGATTTCTACGTATCTTGCATCGCATGAAGTGCTCAAATATGCAGGAAATTTTATTTTACTCTGGCTCTTTTTGGAAGGAGTAACTTTGTATCGTAACAAGAAATAATATCTTTTTTTTGAAATTCTTGCATTTTTCTATATAATCGGTGCACTTTATTATATTTATATCATTACCTATGGATTCATCAATCAAAAAGTTGGAAAAATCGATTCTTGAGATTACTATCAAAGAATCAAAGGAAAATATTGCTAAATACAGAAAAACGGTTCTTAAACATCTCAGACAGAATGCTGATATCAAAGGATTTCGTAAAGGAGTGAATATTCCTGATGAAATAATTCTTAAGAATTATTGAGAAGAGAGAATCTATGAATTAGTTATAGACGAAGCCTTGAAATACCTCTATTCAAAAGCATTGAAAGACAATGGAGTCGTTCCTGTAGCTCAAGGAGAATTGGTGGAAATCGTCTCCCAAGACCCACTTGAAGTAAAACTTCATGTAGAGGTATTCCCCGAAGTCGAAATAAGAGAGGATTATAAAAATGTGAAACTTACCAAAACGCTTGTGTTTGTTTCTGATATAGAGGTGGATGAAGAAATTAAAAACATCCAAACAAGATTTACTCGTTTTGAAAAAGCCTGAGAAGGATACGTAGCTCAGATGGGGGATAAAATGACGATTGATACCATAGGATATGACCTTGCTGGAAACAAACTCGAAAGCACAGAAATGCAATCCTATCCACTCAGTCTTGGAAGCAATATTTTGGTACCATGATTTGAAGAAGGTTTGGTAGGAAAGCAAGCTGGAGAAACAGTAGAACTTGATGTTGCTTTCCCAAAAGACTACCACAATGCCGATTTTGCTTGAAAACAAACCAAATTCCAAGTCACTATTCATTCTATTGACCAAGCTATTGTACCAGAATTTTCTCCTGAATTTATCAAAGATTTGAGAGGAAAAGATGTTGACTTTGCTGGATTTAAAGAGATCATCCGTCAAGAAATCTTTGAACGTAAAGAAACAGACGCGAGGATTAAAGACGAAAATGCATTGATTGAAAAGCTTGCTGAATTGACTACTGTAGAGTTTGGTGTCCATTTAGTACAACAACAAGTTGAGAGAGTGTACGCTGAAATCAAAGATAATATCTCTCAATCTGGAGCAAAAGTATCAGATTATATCGAATCTCTCGGTCTTGATGAAGAGTGATACATTCAGACTCAAGTCACTCCGATTGCAAGAAGAAGACTCTTGGCAGAGTTTATTCTTCATAAATTGCTCGAACTTGAAAAAATCGAAGTAGAAGAAGCCGAACTTACTATAGAAATCGATAAAATTTTGGCTCGTTATGGATCACCTGAAGTAGTAGAAAGACTCAAAGAACTCTATAAACCAGAGACAAAATATTACGTGGAACTCAAACAACGTTTGTCATATAGAAAACTCATTGATTCATTTTTAGTTTAAGATACAAGCAACCGTACAAGGTTGCTTTTTGTTTGTAGAGATTTTGTGAGGATTTTTGACGAACTACATTTTCCTTTTATACTAATCAAAAATATTTTCTAAACGAGTTTTTATGATTTTCCCTTTATTTACAATTCTTGTCTTTTTTCAACCCTAAGTCGGAGGTGATTATTTCATTATGGCTTTGTGTGGTTGAACTGCATGAAGCCTTTTTTATACTTTAATTTTTTTTAAATGAAAACAAATGTAACAACTTTTGATTCTATTCGATATGCATTCAGTGCTCTTTGGCAAATGAAATACAGGAGTTTGCTTGTTTTTTCAACTTGAGTGACTCTGACCATTTTGGGTCTTATGATACCCGTATATTTTCAACAAATTATTGATGCAATTACAGCAACAGGAGGACTGCCTACCGTGGAGAGTATTGAGTCAGTCAAAGCTATATTTTTCAAGATAGTAGCGGTGTGAGTGGCTCTGTATTTTCTTTGGAGAGTCTATGATTATGGAATTGAAACCATCATGCTCAAATTGGACTATAATGTTTCTTTGAAATGTTTTGATGCCATTCATAGGCACTCCTATGAATTTTTTATCAACAATTTTGCATGAGCTATCAATAAAAAGATCTTTCGTTTTGTCGGTGCTATTCAAGGATTGGTTGATATATTTATGCGGGATATCACGAGACTTTTGCTCTCGGTGAGTACTGTTATAGTCGTTTTGTATCAAAAAAATACGATTCTCGGGGTACTTTTTCTCGGACGGGTTATCGTATTTGCTTTTATTGCGGTCATTCTCAATCACAAAAGAGAACCTTGGGTTACAAAAACCGCAGAAGTGAATTCTAAACTTGGAGGAGTCTATGCAGATACTATCGTCAATCACTATAATATTTCTGTCTTTGGAAGTCTAGCAAAAGAATATCAGAAAATGAAAGACGCTATTACTCACTGGTATGGAATTGCTCACACCTCGGTACTGCTCTCGACAGGAGTGTATGCCATATTATGAATCTTAAGTGTGCTCGGAGAAATGGGGATCTTGTATTATTGTATCTATCTTTGGGAACATCATGCATTGACCGTATGAACGTTTGTACTTCTCATAACCTATCAGATGATAGTGTCACAGCAGATCTTCTCGATTTCTCACCTCTTTTGACGTTTTTCAACACAAGTGGGATATTCCACCGAGATGCTTGAAATTCTTTCTACTCCGCACGAAATCGTAGACGCTCCTGATGCTCCTGAACTTCGTGTCAAGCAAGGATTAATAGAATTTCAAAATGTATGTTTTGGTTACCAAGGAAAACAAAGAGTCTTTGAAAATCTCAATTTTAGTATTCAACCATGAGAAAAAGTGGCTATCGTGGGACCTTCTTGAAGTGGAAAAACGAGTTTGATTCGACTTCTCTTTCGTTTTTATGATATCGAAAGTGGTCAGATTCTCATCGACGGACAAGAGATTTCCAAAGTCTCGCAAGACTCGCTTCGTAGAAATATTTCTATCGTACCGCAAGAGCCTATTTTATTTCATCGTAGCCTCAAGGAGAATATCACATACGTTCACGATGAAGTAGATGAAGAAGAGCTCGTGCGTATTTCAAAACTCGCACACTGTCATGAATTTATTTCCAACCTCAAAGAAGGCTATGATACGCTGGTATGAGAGAGAGGAATAAAGCTCTCAGGATGAGAGAGGCAAAGAGTGGCAATTGCACGTGCTATGATTGCTAATAACCATATCATTGTACTTGATGAAGCGACATCTAGTCTCGATTCTCAATCAGAAAAATACATCCAAGATGCACTAGAAAAGTTGATGGTCAACCAAACTATGATAGTTATTGCCCATAGGCTCTCAACCATTATGAAAATGGACCGTATTCTCGTCTTTGACCAAGGTCGCATCGTAGAGAGTGGAACTCACACTGAACTTCTTTCACTTGAAGGACAGTACAAAAAACTCTGGGAAATCCAGTCATGAGGATTTTTAGGGGAAGACTAAAAAATACCAAGTTTGGCATTTTTTTCTTATTGCAAACTCTGATTGCGATAATGCGTGAGATGAAAAGAGGTCTTTCCTCGTTCTATCGAGATGACATCAAAACGAGCAAATTCTTCTCCGATACGATGGGAGTAGAGATAGGAGAAGATAGTTTTTTTGAGTTTCATTTTCTTGGATCTTGTGATGCTCTCGATTGGGGCTCAGTAGGTATCAGACTGACGAAATTTGACTTCAACAAAGACCCAAAGGTCTTCCTTTTTGGCTATGATATCAATCTCTCAAAAGATAGAGTATTTATAGTTGGTTTCGATGATTTCATACTCATTTCTTTCTAGATATTCTATGGCAAGGAGTTCTCCTTTATCTCATATTTTTTTCATAATCGTTGATGCTAGAGAGTATTTTTTGAGTGACTGCATCGATAGAGAGGAGTTTTTCGTCTAGTACGCAGTCTATCTGAACCCAATTGGGAAAAGTTTGTACTATTGAGATAGCTTGGAGCCGAGCACGGGTGAGATGGTCTGCATCTTCTTCATGGATGTCCATCTTTTTTCCATCTTTGAGGTAGTCTCTCGCTTCTTTTTTCAAGACGAGTTCTTGTCCAATATGTGGAGGGACATTGAGGAAAATTATTCGGTCGGGTCTAGGTGTCCCTAAAATGTTGTGTTCAAAATCATCGAGCCATCCAAGAAACGCATCTCGTTCATTTTTGGATTCGATTTTTCCTGCCTGATGAATCATACTAGAAGATACGAATCGATTGGAAATGACATAATCATATGCCTGGAGGTCAATTTTTTTTGATGCAAAGGTGTCAAAACGGTCAAGAGCATAAAAGATGCTGGCACCTTTTGCTCAGATTCATTTTCCATAGTCTCCGTTGAGGTAGCGTGAGACAAAATAGCTTGAGGGCTCTGAGTATCTTGGAAAGTCGAGAAGGAGTACTGTTTTTCCAAGTCCTTCAAAATGTTTTTTGAGTCTTTGTACTTGGGTACCTTTTCCACTTCCATCTATTCCTTCAATGACGATAAACATATTTATTTTATTATGAGATAATTATTTTTTATTGTACCTATTTTTTGTAAAATCAAAAATTATATGCTACAATATTCACATATTATTTTCCTCAAATAGCAACTATGCTAGATTTTTATGTTGGACTAGAGAAGTGTTTTGAAAATAACGATGCATTGAGATTGTTTCAAGATAGTGTTAATAATTATCTAAATTTAGAGCCATGAACACAAGAGTCCAATTGTATAAAAACAATTATTTTTGAAACAGCAACAGATTTAGAAAGAGAGGCATTGAGAGAATTGAGAAATTATTTTTCTGATGTGGCAAAAATAGCATCTTGAAAAGAAAAAAAATTACTCTATGAAATCTCTGCATGACTATATAATCTTGCTTTATCAACGAGAGAACATGTAGATACGAAAGATCTGCCAAGCTTTGTCTAATATATAAAGCACATTCGTGCTTTTTTCTATTCCATTCTTCTCAGCTTGCTTTTCTTTTGACAATATCAAAAAAAAACTTATTATCTTGCATATTTTTAGCCATTAAAATCACTCCCAATGTCCGACAAGAAAATCGTTGACGACTATTATTCACAGACCCAAACAACTCAAGAAGTGCCAAAAGAAGAAGAAAAAAAGACTAAAATTTCTATTAAGAGAAAAATAGTACTATCCACTGAAACTCCTATTGTTGTTGAATTAAAGCCAGAAGTAGAAGAAGAGAAAATACCAAAAACAAAAGTTCTAGAATTTAGAGCTCCGTTTGATGAACCCATAAAATCAATAATTGAAGAGGTAGATACAGTTGACTTGAGTATTGATAATAAACTAGTAGACGTGGAAGAAAATGTAGAAGTTGTGCATAAAAAGTCAGTAGAATTACCTTCTGTTTGAGTAAAAAAAGTCTTGCCAACTCAAGAAAAGAAAAACACTTGGGTCACTCAGACCAAATTTCCCAAAAAAGTAGGAAAACCTCACGATGATAGAGCTGATGATAGAAAAAAGGCAAAATTAAAAAAAGAAAAAAGAGATAGGCATTTTAAAGACTATCTAAGTGACTGAGAAAATTTTACATTTTCTTTTTCCAATCGTGTAAAATTAAAGCAAAAAACAGAAAAAAATCTTGATGATTTCCATCAGGATTTGACTGAAAGAACTGGAGAAACAGTCATTCTTGGAGAAGTATTGAATGTCAAAGAATTCTCAGAAAAGATCTGAGTACCACTTCCAAAGCTTATTGCTGAGTTTATGAAAAACGGAATGATGGTGACGATTAATTCAAAAATTGATTATGATACTGCGTCTATTATCGCAGATATGTTTGGTGTCAGACTGCAAAAAGATATTTCAACCTGATTTAACATAGAAGATATTTTATTGGGAAATATTCTTGCTTTGCTTTGAAATGATGAAAAAGAGAATCTTGTCCCACGTTCCCCAGTAATCTCAATTATGGGGCACGTTGACCATGGAAAGACATCATTGCTTGATTATATCAGAAAGACAAAAGTTGCTGACAGAGAAGCAGGAGGAATAACCCAAAGTATTGGCGCTTACCAAGTCATATCTAATGAGAGTAAAATCACCTTTCTCGATACTCCTTGAC
>Ga0066603_10001721_pt1 | contig 13881 bp, 12 predicted proteins | sample Higcelweek8metaG_FD_59482 | JGI IMG/M metagenome (GOLD analysis project Ga0066603, IMG submission 59482) | Freshwater pond sediment microbial communities from the University of Edinburgh, under environmental carbon perturbations - High... | ecosystem: Environmental > Aquatic > Freshwater > Pond...
GAATTCGCACCCTTTAGCGCCTTCTCGAGAGAAGCCACTAATTCTTTCTTTTTGTCTAATGTAATTGGCATAATTTGCTTGTCCCGTGAATTTAATTTATTAATTAAATTTTTACGGGATTTTTAATTTAAAAAAGGCCCTCTAGGGCCGTTGCGTAGATAACTCTATAAATAGAATTACGTTCGACCTCGGTAGGACATTAAGACCTTTCGGCCACCTACTTTCTACGGCTACACGTTGATATTAGCAAACATATACGATTTGTCAAACTGGCATACCTATTATTTAAGCGAATCAATAACTGTAAGTAAAATAAGCCCCAAAACTATAACTCCACAAAAGGAAAGAAACACTTTAAACGAATGTTTGTTAATCATATGTATATTATATCATAAAAAGAAAAACCCACCGAGGTGGGTTCTTTTCACTCGCCGGCAGGTTTAACGTCTTTTTGCTTTTTTATTGAACAATATAGGCTCCGGTTTCCGCAACTATTTCGGCAAAGTTGGTTGTCTTGGCAAAGGATGCTTTTCCTTCGGCATTAATAAACCAAATGCCATCAATCTCACCAGTTTTATGTGTCGGAGAACCCTTACCGAGTCCAACGCAAATAAAAATTTTACCCCCGCAACATTCCCCGCCACATTTACAGTTGCATGGAATGGCAAAAAATTCACCTGAAATTATCCCATTAACGCCTTTATCCATATTGGGATTAATGACAGGTATATACCCTCCGCAATCGGGAGGAAACGAAATTAAACCACCCTCTTGGCGGTCTAACTTTTCAAGAATTCCGCGCAGGAGCTCTTTTTTTTCTGCGATTGTTGTGCACATAATTCAGTTTGGATTTAACAATTTAGATTAATTTTTTAAATTTCTACCGAGAAAACCTAAAAAATTAATCTAAATATGTAACCACGAGCAATATCTTAAAGAGCCATTACTGTCTGAGTATTAGCATAATTATATAGCCTTGTCAACACTTCGTGTTAAGTGATTATACAAACAAATCTTTTGTATTTTTTGCTTTTAGGTGTATGACGCCTCTGAAATTTGATCTATTTACTAAACCTCAATTCTTTGACTATGAACGAAAGAATGAAGATCTTTGTTTTCGGTATCCCCTACGGAAACCTGTATTGCAAAAAAATTGCAAAGTGTTGGACTCTTTGTCGCTCCTTTGAAGGAAAGACAATAAAACCCGACATCAGCAGACCCTGGAACCAAAAGCCACTAAAAAAAAGAATTGCCTAACACGGACACAAAAAGTGTCCAGAAACTCCCACATGCCTGTACCAACGGACATGAGGGAGTTTTATTTTTATATTTTTCACAGTATGACTATTGGACGTCTTGGCATATTTACGCCATGGCGTAAATATGTCACTTGGTTTTTATCCCCTATCAACCTTTACGGGAGAGCATTATTTGAGTACTATATTATGTATATGAAAAAAGTTTTTGTTTCGGGTTGTTATGACATATTACATGGTGGCCATATTGAATTTTTTAATCAGGCTAAAGCCCTCGGAGACTATCTGATCGTTTGTTTTGCGGGTGATAAATCAATAGAAATCCACAAACATAAAAAGTCTTCAATCCCTGAAGCCCATAAAAAAAGGGTCCTAGAATCCCTTCGAATGGTAGATGAGGTTGTCGTCGGAGATTATCTAGATGAGCTTGGGCTTGATTTCAAACAACACTTTTTACGCATCAAACCGGACATATTGGCGGTAACCGAAGATGACAAATACGGCAAGCAGAAAATAGAACTTTGCAGTCAAATCGGAGCCGAATATATTGTTCTTCCTAAAACATTAAATTTTGAAAAAATCTCAACAACAGAAATAATCGATCATATCAAAAATGGAACGAGTTAAACAATTTCTTCTTAAAAATACAAGCACAAAACAAACCATAATAAAAAATACCTTCTGGCTTTTTGCCGGCGAAATTCCAAGCCGTATTTTAAAACTCATTATTGTCTTATTTGCGACGAGAACTCTCGGAGTCGATGGCTGGGGAACTTTTTCATATGCATTATCTTTTATCTCGATGTTCTATGTCTTTGGTGATATAGGAATTAGCACTTTCATCACAAGAGAAATGTCTAAAAAGGGAGAGAATCAGTACCAATTCCTTTCTGCCTCTTTTGTTTTGAAAATTATCCTCTTGGTCCTTGCCTCAATAGCATCTCTCATATTTGCACCAAAATTCGGAACGATAACACTCGGGATACAACTTGTCGCGGTAATGTGCATTTTATTTTTCTCGGATTCGTTCCGCGAATTTTCTTTTTCAATAAATCGCGCGCTTGAGAAAATGGAACGTGAGGCTTTCGTAAAAATCCTTATGAATATTATCATCACAGGGCTAGGGATAATACTCATAATCCATAAAGCCAATCCCCTCTCACTTGCAATCGCTTATGCTATCGGTAGCGTCATCGCAAGTGCGATTATCATTATCACGTTGTTGCCGAAGTTGAGACTTCTTACTTGGAAATTCCCACTCAGCACGATAAAAATAATTTTTAATTTCTCTTGGCCTTTTATCGCGATAACTCTCTTTTCTACAACAATCACAAACATTGATAGTATAATGCTCGGCCAAATAAAATCGGCCACAGACGTCGGTTTCTATGCTGCAGCACAACGTCTAATATATTTTCTAACAATAATTCCGACATTCATTGCACTTTCCGCTTTCCCTCTCATGTCAAAGAATGAAGGTGACGACAATGCGATGAAGAATATTTTTAAAAAAATAATGGTCATAATTCTTACGATTGGAATACCTATAATTATAGGAGGATTTATGCTGAAAACAGAAATATTCACTCTCATATTTGGAGCAAGTTATGCTCCAGGTATCCCCGTTTTCGGAGTACTCATATTTTCTGTTTTTGCTCTATTTTCAAACATTGTTTTGAGTTATATTATTTTTGCAAAAAATTTACAAAAGAAATTCTTAGTCGCTTCTGTAGCTGGTGTCATCGTCAGTATATTACTCAATCTATACTTGATACCAAGATATGGAGCGACAGGAGCTGCACTTTCTACAACCATTGCTCAATTAATAATAACTATCATCAACTGGCAGATGTTGAAAAATATTTTGCCATTCAGCATCATGCCAAAGCTTGGCAAAATAATACTTGCAAATATTCTTATGATGTTAATTATATTAATTTGTAATTCTGCCGGCATATACTTCATCGTTACGATGATAATTGCAATAATCGGTTATATGTTTATACTGTATATGCTAAAGGAACCAACGATAAATGACATCCTAGACATTGTCGGAGGACATAAAAACAAATAAATACTATTTATTATGATTAATAAACTGATAAAAAGACACAAGCTTAATCTCGCTTTCTTGGGAGATATTTTGGTCTTTTTTGTATCATTAGTATTTGTTCTTTATATCAGATATGGCAATAAAGGTTTCCCTGAACAATTCCAAGTGCACATTTATCCATTCCTCATAGTACTAGTCATTTGGCTCACAATTTTTTACATCTCAAATTTATATACATACAAAGCTTTCAGTAGCGCTATCGAAATCATCAGAGGAGTGACAACGACAATTCTTATAAACTTTTTCTTTACTATTACAATTTTCTACATTTTTAGTCGGTTCTTTAATTTAACACCGAAATTTAATCTCGTTATTTTTACAATAGTATTCAGCGCTCTGGATATGCTTTGGCGTTATGAGCTCCGACGTATTTTCATGAGAAAAATACATTGTTCGAAGGTACTCATCATCTCATCCTCTCCCCTAATAAAAACTATCACCAAATACATTGATGAAAATCCTCAGCTTGGATATTCATTATTTTCATCGAGTACTGACAGAGACGCGATTATTGATTGTATTAAGAATAATGGAATACAATTAGTTGTTGTTGATAGGACTTATCTCAAAGATATAAATATTGCGAAAGAGTTATATGACACATTGTCCGATCAGACTGAGATAATGGTGCTATCTGATTTCTACGAATTATTATTTGCTTCTGTCCCTCTAGAAGAGATAGAGGAGGAGTGGTTCATAAGAGAGATAACTGATAGTAAGAGTCTATATGAACCAATAAAAAGATTTATTGAAATAATCTTGGCTATTTTAATGACCATAATATTATTACCATTTAGTATCATTATTGGAATAATTATCTCCTTCACTTCTCGTGGCAGAGCTATATACAGTCAAAAACGCATAGGTAAGGGAAATATTCCTTTTATGTTTTATAAATTCAGAACTATGTATATAGATAAAGATGGCCCTCTTTGGACAAGAGAGAATGATGAGAGGATAACCCCCGTCGGTAGATTCTTGAGACATACTCACTTAGATGAGATACCCCAGCTTATAAACGTAATAAAAAATGATATTTCTTTTATCGGGCCAAGACCAGAGAGAGTAGAATTAGTGAAAATGTATGAGACAATTCCCTTTTATAAAATCCGTCACACTATCAAGCCTGGGATCATGGGATGGGCACAATTAAACTACATAGCAAGTACTTCAATAGAAGAAGCAAAGGAGAAATTCCAATTTGATTTGTACTACATAAAGAATAGATCCTTAACTCTTGATTTGTTCATACTTATAAAAACAGTAAGAACTATTTTTCTCAAAAATAAATAATCAAAAAAACTGTTTCAGTTTAGATAATGGCTTTCTCAGAATAAATATCGGGCTTATTTTAAATTTATTAATTTTGAATGCTTTATAGCACAGAAAGTTATTCTTGATGATATTCAAATAATTTCTAGTACTTGCTCCTCCAATCCTCATTTTGACTAATACTTCAGAAATATAATTTGAGGTTATTTTGTTTTTCTCTAGAAATCTCAGCATCAATTCAAAATCTGCCGAGGTAGAGAGATCTTCTCTGAACAATCCATATTTATCATAAACACTTTTTTTAACAAAAAATGTTGGGTGTGGTGGATGCCATCCTCTCTGAAAACTACCTGCTTTATACGGCGAAGACTTCCAATCTCTTACAACTTTACTTGTATCATTTTGATCAACATAAACTAAATCACCCCAGACACAATCTGAGTTAGTTTCCATCATTTTATCGGCTACCATTTGCAATGTGCTGTTTGAAGAGTAGAAATCATCAGAATTCAAAATCCCGACTACCTCTCCAGTCGCCAACTTAATCCCCTTATTCATTGCATCATATATTCCGTTATCTTTCTCTGAAACTATTTTAGTAATTTTATCTTTATATTTATTTATGATATCCAATGTGCCATCGATCGATCCGCCATCAATAATAATATGCTCTATATCTCGATAACTCTGATTAATAACACTTTTTATTGTATCCTCAATTGTTTTGGCACTATTGAAAGATGTTGTAATTATTGAAATTTTCATATTTTTAAAATATTTTTGTACACAACATTATATTGAGATAACATCATATCTAAAGAAAAACGATAAATAACTCGGTCTCTCACTAAGATACTCATATTGTTTCTAACTTCGTCACTATCTAACAATAATTTGACTTCATCTATCAAGCCCTGAGAATCTCTCACTTTTACTAACTTCCCGAAATTTTTATTTAATAATTCCTGTACTCCTAAAATATCAAAAGACACAATAGGAAGTCCACAGGACATTGCTTCCAGAATAGTGAGCGACATTGTCTCTATAAGTGAAGTGTATAAAAATACATCGGCTAGATTATATATTTCTGACATTGATTTATCGTCAGAGACATAGCCAACAGTCTTTACCCGATTGCTAATCTCAATATTAGGATTACCTACTCCTACGAAATATGTATCATCATCTGTGATATTTTTTATAGTTTTTTTTATGTAACTATATCCCTTATTGATATCATTAATATCTGCAATTGCGAAAAGAACAATCTTTTTATTTAAAGGAATATTATATTTATTTTTCAGTTCCTCTTTGCTAGACAACGGCTTGAAAACATTTACATCTACCCCATTACGAACAAGCTTGATCGCGCAATTATGCAGGTAACTTTTCTCAACTTCTTTTTTCAGCCATTCGGATGGACAAGCGATTGTGATATTCCACCACTTAGAAAAAACTTTTTGTTTTTTCTTTAACATATATTTAGAGAACACTTTATTGTATGTCTTCGGGTATCCATACCCACTACTAGTACATTCACCTTCCAAGGTTTTACAGTGCGAACACCCCATACTGTGAGCAGGCATCCACGTGAGAGCCCACTCATCGTGCAGAGTCCAGACGACTGGGATTTTCGATTTACTTAAAAATTTAACCAACTTAAAAAAATTAAGATAATAACCATGAAGGTTATGGATATGGACCAAATCAAATTTCTCTTTTTTGATAAATTTTATTAACTTTTTGGTAGAAAAATAAGTTCCGAGTCCTTCCACTCCCAAAAATCTTACGAGAAATCCATGGAGATAATGCTCAAAAGTAAAGCCAAATTTATAAATCTTTTTGTCCTCATTTTCTTCTCCCCTTCCATAAGCAAAATAAGCATCAAAATTTTCATCATTCGCTATACCTTCGAAAACTTGTCTTGCGACTTTCGATGCTCCTCCACCACTATATACAGTATTTATCGTTAATATCTTTTTCATATAAAACTTTTTATTTTTTGAAAGAAGCTGATAAAATCCCATTTCCCATTTATTTTATTCACAAAATCTTTGTAACTATCGAGATAATTTATCTCAATTCTTTTCAAACCATATTGATTTACTTTGTTTTGTTTATTGACTCCCCACATATTACTACAAGCGGCAGTATACCCACCTTCTTTCAAAAAATGAAGACAATTATCATTAAAATCTTTCTTTTGTCCGAAAGGATACGAAAAAGAAAATGCGTTTAATCCTAAATTATTCTCAATTTCTTTCTTTGAGTCAAAAATCTCTTTTTGAAGCTCACTGTTGTTAATTCCCGACAAACGACGATGCGTCTTGCTATGCGATCCGAATGTAATACCATTATTACTCATTTCTTTAATCTGATCTGTATTGAGAGGCTTCAACCCATTATATGGGACCCAGTCTTTTGTTATATCAAGATTATTGAAAATAAAATCTGAAGCTAAGAATATAGTAGCGGTAATTCCATGTTTTTTAAGAATCGGATATGCAAAAGTATAATTATCTTCATATCCGTCATCGAAAGTTATTACTAGTTGCTTTTTGCTTTTTGGATCTAGGCTGATATCTTTCAAACTTATAACATTAAAATTCTCAGTAAGATATTTTACTTGTCTTTCAAATTCATTCGGAGTAACTGAAAATTTATGATCTGGATTGACTGAATGATAAGTCAAAACAATAGTGTCACTATTTGATCTTTTAGACAAACAAAATAACGATAGAAAACGTTTTAAATTATGTTTAATGTTTGTCATATAATTATTATATTTTTCTCATAAATAAAGTTTTTACGATTGATTTTAATATCTTATTTTTATTTTCTATTTTACTATACAGTTTTTTTAATAATTTTATGGCTTCATCATTTTCAATTATGCGATCTTCAAAAATTATATTTTCATCATTAGATAATTCAACATCAAGAGGGTGCTTACCTAAAAATCTATTAAAAAAAGAAAAATGGGTCCCATTAGATAAACCGTTATTTTTTACAAAAGATTTTGGTGAATTCACAGTAAGCCCATTATTTCGAATAATATTAATATACCAGCATATATCCCATGGAATCGGGTTCAATTTTAAATTTCTTAAACATTTAAAAGATCCTTCTAACTCAATTTTTTCTTTTTGCTCGTCTGATAAAACATTAAGCGCTTCCTGTTCTGTTTTGAACCAAATAAATTTATCCCAACGGTTTTTCCATGTTGCCCAACCTCCACCGGTGTTTTCTGGATAACGCCATATTATAGTTTTACTATAATCGCCAGGCATTTTTATAAAAGTAAAACTAGCAATATGCATCACCTGTTCTATATTTTCATAAAAGTTAAGAGCATTATTCATAAATGATAAAAAATATTTTGCTGTAACCCCATCATCCTCCAAAACTATAACCTTTCCATATTTATTTATTATTTCTGTAACACCTTCAATAATATTTTTTTCAATATAAAAATTTTCTTTTCTTTCAATAATCGTTACTGATTTGAATTCATTTATCGTTTTTATATACTGACGAACCTTATAAACTTTTTTTTCATTTTTCTTATTTTTAGCCGCATCTGAATAGATAAAAACATCCGTATCTTTCGCTAAATAGTTTTTCTGCAAGGCCTCTACTACAGCTTTAGTATTATCAAGCCTGTTATATACAAATATGACTACGGGGGCTAATTTTTTATCCATATTATTTGATCTCTTCTTTTAATCTCTGACAATAAGTACAAGGAGTAGTCGGCAGAATTAATTTTGCGTGAACTATTTGCTTTTCTTTGGGAGGTAAAATCATATAATTTTTCCCATATAAATCAATTAAATAATCCGCTGCGTTGTGTGGTGCATTATATTTTTTACCTTCAAATTCGTGTCTGGAAAAAGGTAATAAATCAGAATTTCTATGAACTAAATTATAACCGTTGTCTTCAGGTAAATTCGCAAAATAATCACCTTTTATTAAAGAAAAAAAAGACCAACATACTTTCCCTGTCCAAAATATCATTCTATACAAAAAAAATTTATTCCCTTTGATATAAATAGCGTATCTAGTTTTTCCTATCGCTTTTGTTAATAAACGAATTAAAAAAACAGGAAGTAGCGGGTAACGTATCATAGGGAAAATATCAATGTATATTCCTTGATGATACTTTTCAGTTGATTTTTCGTGTATTTCTACAAAAGTTGAATTATTATCTCTTAATTTAGCAAATAACTGTTTATACTCTTTATCTGTTTGAGGGATTTGTAAAAAAATATTTTTTGGTAATTCATTTTGCGCAACTTTTAAAAACTTATTATAGTCTTCAAGTGGCATTGCTACATCAATATCATCATCCCACGGAATAAATCCATGATGGCGAACTGCACCCAAAAGAGTTCCACCATCTAACCAATAGCTTAATTGATGCTTTTCACAAATATCAACAAAAACATCTAGCATTTTTATTTGGATTTCTCTTAATTGTTGAATTTGATTTTTTCCCATAAATAAACTTAATTATTTTTTCTTCTTACGTCTACTACACAACCACTATAACCAGATGCAATTGTTTTAATAGTGGCTTCTGCAACTTTTTCGGGCGCAAGTAAGGAATCTTCTGGCTCTACCCCAAAATTTTTAAGTCTCATTTGAGTTTTAGTACGTTCTGGGCTTATACAATTTACACTAATTTTAAATTCCCCCCATTCATCGTCCAAAGCTTCCATTAAATTGACAACCCCCGCCTTAGAAGCAGTGTAAGGTATGTAATATTTACGACCTCTTGTGTAAGAACTAGAAGTAAATAAAGTTAATGATCCACTACTTTGTTTTAGATATTTGAAACTTTCTCTAGCAACGATAATAGAACCAGTTAAATTTATATTAATAGCGGAAAAAATTTGTTCATCGGTCATATCAGTTAATAATGTTTTGTATAAGACCCCTGAACAAATGATGACATGATCAATCCGATTAGTTTTTTGATAAATATTTTTAAGAGCATCAGAAACTTGTTCTGATTTTGTTACATCAACCCCATTTTGACTTGGGCTTAGAGAAAAAACATTCTTTACCCCAAAACCCATTAATTTGTCTACTATGCTTTTACCAATTCCTGAAGAGCCACCGAAAATTACAAAAGTTTTCTCTATTAATTTTTCTTTTTGTTTTTCACTTAATTCTTGGTCAAAACAAGTAGTTTTATGTTGAAACAATCTATCAATGATACTGACATCTTCTGGGTTAGTAAGCTTAACATTAAAAGAATCTCCATTAACTACAAAAATTTGTTCCTCTGGTGTATATTTTCTTATAATTCCGCAATCATCAGTAAAATTTTTTACTTGATTATCAGAAAAAGCCAAATTAAAAGCTTTTTTTAATAAACCTAATTTGAATGCTTGTGGTGTTTGCCCTCTTAATAATTCAGAACGTTTTGGTATCTCAACAATTAATCTTTCATCAGAAACCTTTATAATCGTATCAGCTGATGGAATTGCAACATCAACTGCATTATAATGGTTCAATGCTTCGATGCAATCATTAACTATCCTCTGCGATAATAAAGGACGCACAGAATCATGTAAAATTATATTTGTATTGTCTGAATATGTATCATAAGCTTTAATTGCAGAGTAGGTAGATTCATAACGATATTCTCCTCCTACTAAAATATTTTTTACTTTATGATAAGAACTGGCACCTAATAATTCTTTTATTTGTTCTAAATAGTCAGAATGTGAGACAATAGCAATTTCATCTATTTGACTATTCATCTCGAAAATATCAATTGTATGCTCCAACACCGTTTTACCGGCTATTTTTACAAACTGTTTTGGTAATTCTTTACTGAATCTTGACCCTACTCCACCAGCTAAAATTATAGCGATATTCATAAATTATTTTTTAGATATTATTAAACTTTTTTAATTCTTCTTTATCTTATTTCCTATACTTACATAAGATAATCTGCTGACATACCTATACACAATATATACCTCATATCATTCTAGGACAAGCGCATCTATTATACGCGGTTCTATGAACCCTACCGTCGAAATATTACAATTTTACCGGCCATGATTTTATTTATATTATTAATTTATGATGCTGGATTAAGCCACCTCTTCTCCATAGTATCTAAGTATTTTTGGAAATCCGCGTCAGGTTTTATATTCAATAATTTATGAGCATAATCGTATGATTTTTTATATAATGGGGCGATCGCAATTGCTTGACGTACAGAAGTAAAAGAGTTTTTAAAATCTTTATCAATAGCATAGGTTTGGGAAAGAACAAGATACAGTTCGGGATTTATGGGATTCAAACTTATTGCCTTTTTAATATAATCCAGAGATTTATCCCACTGCTCATTATCTTTTCCTCCTTTTATGAAGAATTGTATATTAAATAATTGATTGTTGGTTATATACCCTCTTATTTCATTTGGTTGCTTCTCGAGACCTTTATCAATCTGACTAATAACAGATTGAACTTCTTCTAAATACAAATCTTTATTCTTAGACTCTTTGATTTTATCAATATTCACTTTGTAGAGATCAAAAAACTTGTCTGCGAGATATGTACTATCGAAAACCCCACCCATAAGAGATACTTCTTGCATTTTATTCCTATACATTATCCTTTCCTTTGTACTAGTAGAGACAGTGGATCGAGACCATTCTTTAAATTCTTTTAGCGGCAAGAGAGAAAACATAATCAAGTAAATAAGACTTGATACGGCCAATAGGACAAACCCGGCTTTAACCCAATTCCTATATTTATCATAAACTGTGAGGTTCCACTCTTTGTAACTTAAACCAATGGCTAAACCAATAAGTAAATATAACATCAGATAATTTACCGGTGTATCGAAGCCGAATAAATTCTGGACAAAATATCCAAAGAGTAGACCGATAAATACTATTCGGAGTCTAACTTCTCTTTTATCCACATTTTCATTGACTTTAAATAGACCGAGGAAAGTAAAAGCCATCAAGGCGAGGAATGAAAGTAGCCCGAGAATTCCACTGTTTGAAGCAAACTCTAAAATCACATTGTGCACCTGGTGAAAATATGTTTCTACATATTTTTCTTTCAATATATCAATGGTGAAATATTTTTGATAAGTATATGAGAAATTGTTGAACCCAGAACCAAGTAGCTTGTGATCATCGAAATTGCTTCGAGCTATATCCCAAGTAACAAATCGATTTTCATTCTTTGCCTCTACGTAGGCACGATGTATAGACGAGTCCGGATTAACTAATCGTAACCCCACATACATAGACCCTATGAGAATGATAAATAATGATACTACTCCAGCTATTTTGGTCCACTTTTTCGATGAAAAAATTAGGAAGAAAACGAGAATAATTAAAACAGAAAAACCAAGTCCAATAGCAGCAGCATTCGCCTCCCCGAAAAGGACTTGCGGATTATTGATTATTTGAGACAAGCTGACTTTGCCAAGTAATATACTTTTATTAAAGAAAACCGGACAGAAACCAATGATGAAAGTACCTATTGCTATCAATATTTTCTGCCACTTTTTTGAATAATAGAGGAATAATCCAATTCCAAAACAGGCATTGAAAAGCAGATAGGCGCCCGTATAAGAGCTGTTCCCCATTGTGGATGATCCCTCTTCAAAGATTTTCGACAAAGAACTTCCCGCAAAAGAAATAATAGCGACAGAGACACTACTGACAAAGGAAGAAAGTAATATGTACTCGAGAAACGATTTATTCTTCTTGATTAAAAAGCCAACAAAAAATGCAAAAGCAGTAACAGCATAAATCAGAGTCAGACTAATCCCCTCTCTCCATCTTCCAAAGAATGAGTTGAGCGGATCTACTCCAAAGATTGAACTAATAGTGAGAGAAAGAAGAAAAATGATTGAAACGATGTGAAGAGGATTGAATCTAAATGATATCTTTTTCGTCGCGATCATTCCCCACGCATAAAAAATAGCCATCAACGAGACTATCCCTATAATTATAATCGTCTTGTGAGGGCTGAAAGTAAATAAATGGTATTTATTATTGAAATATAGAGGAGTAATAAAGACAACTGCGTAGGCTAAGTATTCCATTACTTTCCATTGCCATAATTTTCTTTCAGTAGGAATAATTATTTTTGAAGCTTTCATATATAGGAAGAGTATAACTCAAAATTAACAAAAACGCCATATATTATATATGTAATAAAAAAACCAGCTGGCCACTAAGGTGTACCAGCTGGTAATATCATTTCGTGAATTTTTATATTCACGGGAAACGTTCCTCGCTGTATATGAGCAGAGTCTAAGTCCCCCTGAAAGAAGTCAACAAAAAACATACTGTCTGATTGACAGTACCTATCACCCATTGCATCATGAACACAGAAAATATTTTCTCCGTATCGCGTCGTGACATCGAGAGTGTCAACTTCAACTTCGACTAACAATATTATTCCTTCTTCTTTCAACCGTCTCGTAAAGATTGATCCCAGTGCTATTGAACCTGATTGAATCTTATGCCCAAAAGCCCCATTCCCATCACATTTCTTCTTGGTCTGGGTGGAATCATTCGCATCATAAAAAAAAGCTTCGGCTGTTATCCATTCCGAAAGGGCTTCTTTTACGCTGTCTTCTAGAGTCTTGGGAGTTACCTCTTCTTTAGGCATTTCCTCCATTGGTTTATCTGTCTCCATCTTTCTCTCCAACCCATAATGGGCTGAAATACTACTATCCACCTTCACGGCAGTTGGTAAAAAGATAAAGACAAACAAAAAAACTAAAAACTTTCTCATTACATAAAATTTTTAAAAAGAACAATTATTTATTACTTAATTCTCTTGTATTATATCATATATTGATATAATAGTCAAGAGATTCTCATTAATACTACTTACTTCTCTTATATATACGTATAAAAGCCGATTTTGGTGCATATTTTCCAAAGATCTCCTTCTTTTTTAATAAAAGCAGACAACAAAAAACTCCCCTTTCGGGGAGTTTTTTGAGTACTTTTTTAGGTGTACCAACCAGATTGTTTAATACATTTTAAGGCGTATTAACCAGTTCAAACAATTTGCTTAGAAAATAAGTTTATTATTTTGCTAGGTAAACTGATGAGGTAGCAAATGCTGACAAGCCTGAAGCAACTGCTGAGGTATATCCTGTATCAGCTGGTTGTGTTGTTAACTTGTAGTTGAATTGATCAATTGTGATCTTTTCAGATGCATTTGCTGCACGGATGTAGT
>Ga0066603_10001739_pt1 | contig 13813 bp, 8 predicted proteins | sample Higcelweek8metaG_FD_59482 | JGI IMG/M metagenome (GOLD analysis project Ga0066603, IMG submission 59482) | Freshwater pond sediment microbial communities from the University of Edinburgh, under environmental carbon perturbations - High... | ecosystem: Environmental > Aquatic > Freshwater > Pond...
CCCTGCGATTGTTGTCCGCCAAAATCCTGTTCAGGTTGTTGTGCGCCGCCTTGTGCGTTCTGAGCGTTGTACATATCCTGACTGGCAGCCTGGAAGGCATTGTTCAGTTCAGTGGTTGCAGCGTCGATACCGGTGATGTCCTGAGCTTTGTGCGCTTCTTTCAGTTTTGCCAATGCAGCTTCTATTGGAGCTTTTTTGTCGGCAGGAATTTTATCTCCGAGTTCGCTAAGTTGTTTTTCCGTCTGGAAAATCAAACTGTCGGCATGATTCATTTTGTCGATGCGTTCTTTTTCTTTGGCATCGGATTCTGCATTGGCAGTAGCTTCGTCTTTCATTCGTTTGATTTCGGCATCGCTCAATCCTGATGATGCCTCAATGCGGATGCTTTGTTCTTTGCCTGTTGCTTTATCTTTTGCCGAAACATGTAAAATACCGTTTGCATCAATATCGAATGTTACTTCAATTTGAGGTACACCACGACGGGCAGGCATAATGCCATCCAGGTGGAAACGACCCAATGATTTGTTTTGGTTGGCCAGCGGACGTTCACCCTGTAAAACATGAATTTCTACAGAAGGCTGATTGTCGGCAGCTGTTGAGAAGGTTTCCGATTTTTTACTTGGTATGGTTGTGTTAGCTTCAATCAGCTTGGTCATGACGCTACCCATGGTTTCAATACCCAATGAAAGCGGAGTCACATCAAGTAACAACACATCTTTTACATCTCCTGAAAGTACACCTCCCTGAATAGCAGCACCTACAGCTACCACTTCGTCGGGATTAACCCCTTTTGAAGGAGCTTTTCCGAAGAATTTTTCTACAGCAGTCTGGATGGCCGGAATACGGGTTGATCCTCCCACTAAAATTATTTCATCAATATCTTTGGTTGATAAACCTGCATTTGAAAGCGCTGTGCGACATGGTTCTATGGTACGTTGAATCAAATCGTCGATCAATTGTTCGAATTTAGCACGGGTAAGTGTACGTACAAGGTGACGTGGGATTCCATCTACTGGCATGATATAAGGCAAATTGATTTCTGAAGAAGTGGTGTTGGAAAGTTCAATTTTAGCTTTTTCCGCTGCTTCTTTCAGACGTTGCAATGCCATAGGATCTTTACTCAAATCCAAACCACTGTTTTCGTTTTTAAATTCCTGTACCAACCAGTCGATGATTCTATGGTCAAAGTCATCTCCACCTAAATGGGTATCGCCATCAGTTGATTTTACTTCAAAAACGCCATCGCCGAGTTCAAGAACAGAAACGTCATGTGTTCCACCACCACAGTCGAATACCACGATCTTCATATCTTTGTTGGTTTTGTCTAAACCGTAAGCCAATGCAGCAGCGGTAGGTTCGTTGATGATACGACGAACATTCAGTCCGGCAATTTCACCGGCTTCTTTTGTGGCCTGACGCTGTGAGTCGTTGAAGTATGCCGGAACGGTAATTACTGCATCGGTTACTTCAGCACCAAGGTATTCTTCAGCCGTTTTTTTCATTTTTTGAAGAATGATGGCCGAAATTTCCTGTGGTGTATATAATCTTCCGTCGATATTCACACGGGGAGTGTTGTTGTCACCCTTTACCACTTTGTAAGGTACGCGTGCAATTTCTTTCGATAAACGATCGTAAGTTTCTCCCATGAAACGTTTGATTGAAGAAACAGTATTCACCGGATTGGTGATGGCCTGACGTTTAGCAGGATCACCTACTTTACGTTCACCACCTTCAACGAAACCAATAACTGAAGGTGTCGTACGTTTCCCTTCACTGTTTGCAATAACGATAGGTTCGTTACCTTCCATTACGGAAACACAAGAGTTTGTGGTTCCCAAGTCAATTCCAATTATTTTTCCCATTTTATTTTAGTATAATATGTTGTTTTTTCAATGTTGATGTATACCTCGTTTTACAAAGCATATGCCATCGGGACGAAATTGAAAAATACTGACAATTTAGCAGACAATATGACAGAGCGAGTAATAAAAAAAGGACAGAAACTAAATTCCTGTCCTTTTAACCTATGTGAAAAGTTTGTTAGTTGAAATGATAGAGAAAAATAATGGTAGCATCAAATGCGGGTTTCGTACTATCCTTCACTTCTAAAGTTGCTTTTATTTCTGCTTTTGAAACTCCTCTCAGGTTGACCAGAGATGTCAGTTTACAACGTACTCTTACTTCGCTGTTGACTACAACCGCCTGACCGAATTTCAGTTTTTCAATACCATAATTTACGGTAAGTCTTGAATTCTGAACATCGACAATCTGCTCCCATAGATGCGGAAGTACCGATAAGTTGAGGTAACCGTGGGCTATGGTTGCTTTAAACGGACTTTCATTTTTGCAACGTTCTTCATCAACATGGATCCATTGATGATCCAGCGTTGCATCTGCAAATAAATTGATTTGATTCTGACTTATTTTCATATAGTCCGAAACGCCGAGTTCCTTACCAAGGTACTGTTCGAATTCTTCGTGACTTTTAATTACAATGGGGTTCATTTAGTATGTTGTTGAAAATTTAGTTAACTAAAAATATGCACATATTTTTTTGATATGTGCAAAAGTAAGATAAAAAATTATTCCACCCAAATAATAACAGGCAAAAAAAATACAATTTGCAGAATTAACTCAAAATTCCTATTTTTGCTAAAAAAATAAGCCAATGATTTACCGGAGAATTTTACTGAAGCTCAGTGGAGAATCACTGATGGGAGAAAAACAATATGGAATTGATGAACAAAGGCTCATGGAGTATGCCCGTCAGATTGCAGAAATTGTAAATTTAGGTGTGCAGGTGGGTATTGTTATCGGTGGTGGTAATATCTTCAGAGGACTTAGTGGAACGTCTAAAGGTTTCGATCGGGTACAAGGTGATCAGATGGGGATGATGGCCACAGTAATAAATAGTCTGGCGCTGAACTCTGCTTTACAGTCGGTCGGTGTGCGGTCAAAAGTGCTGACAGCTATTCGTATGGAACCGGTTGGAGAATTTTACAGTAAACAGAAAGCCATTGCAGCGCTTGATAGCGGCGAAGTGGTTATTTTATCGGGAGGAACCGGCAATCCATTCTTTACAACGGATACGGCTTCGTCATTACGTGCTATCGAGATAGAGGCCGATGTTATGTTGAAAGGCACACGGGTTGATGGCGTATATACTGCTGACCCTGAGAAAGATAAGTCCGCTGTGAAATTCAGTGAGATTTCGTACGACGAAATTTACAACAGAAATCTTAAAGTGATGGACCTGACTGCCACAACCATGTGTAAGGAAAATAATATGCCCATCTATGTTTTTGATATGGATACTCCCGGCAATCTGAAGAAAGTTATGTTTGGGGAGAAAATCGGAACACTGGTAAGAAACTAATAAGCGATAAGTGATAAGTGATAAGTGATGAATGATAAGTGATGAGTGGTGAAAAGATGAACTCTCAACTTTCAACTTTCAATTCTCAACTATATTAAAGCCTCAGAATCTAAATATAATCAATAAAATATAATATTATGCAAGACATTAAACCGATTTTGAATCAGGCGGATGAAAACATGGAGGCTACTCTGTTGTTTCTTGACGAAGCTTTGGCACATATTCGTGCCGGCAAGGCAAATACCCGTATTCTGGATGGTATCAGAATTGAATATTATGGTTCGCATGTACCATTATCTAATATAGCAACTGTAACAACTCCTGATGCTAAAACCATTTCCATTCAACCTTGGGAAAAGGCAATGATTAGTGTCATTGAAAAAGCCATCTTAAACTCCGATGTAGGGATCACTCCCATGAATAATGGTGAAACGATTCGTCTGGGTATCCCTCCTGTAACCGAAGAAAGACGTAAACAACTGGTAAAACAGTCGAAACACGAAGGAGAAGAAGCTAAAATATCAGTGCGTAATGCACGCCGCGAAGCAATAGAGAAGTTGAAGAAAATGGCAAAAGACGGTTTGCCCGAAGATGTTGAAAAAGATGCTGAAGGTGAAGTTCAGAAGATTCACGACAAATACATCAGAAAAGTTGATGAATTGCTGATAGCGAAGGAAAAGGAGATTATGACAGTTTAATTTTAGTTGAAAGTTGAAAGTTGAGAATTGAAAGTTAAGAAAAAGCATATTTAACTCTCAACTTTCAATTCTCAACTTTCAACTATTTAATCAGCATCGCATCCCCATATGCTCCAAACCTGTATTTCTCTTTAATGGCCTCTTCGTAGGCATGCATCACATAGTCGTAGTCGCCGAATGCAGTTGCCAGCATGAGTAGTGTAGAGTAGGGCAGATGAAAATTAGTGATCAAAGAATTGGCGGCAGAGAAATCATACGGTGGAAAAATGAATTTATTTGTCCATCCTTCGTATGGTTTTATTTTGCCTTCAGTACCGACGACTGTTTCCAGAGCTCTCATAACAGTTACTCCTACTGCGCAGATATTTCGGTGATCGTCATGTGCATTGTTCACTATCTCAGCTGTTTCTGCCGATATTGACATTTGTTCCGAGTCCATTTTATGTTTGGTAAGATCCTCAACATCAATTTCTCTGAAATTCCCCAGACTCATATGAGAAGTCAGAAAAGCTGTTTTAATTCCCTTAATTTCCATACGTTTCATCAGTTCGCGACTGAAGTGAATTCCTGCAGCGGGAACAGAAACGGCACCTTCATTTTTAGCAAAAATCGTCTGAAAACGTTCTTCATCATCTGGTTCTACAGCACGGTTGATATTGCGGGGAAGTGGTGTTTCTCCTAATCTGTGCAGGTTCTTTTTAAATTCTTCGTGCGTGCCATCGAATAAAAATCGCAGTGTTCTTCCTCTTGAAGTTGTATTGTCGATAACTTCTGCCACCAGCGAATCATCTTCTCCAAAGTACAGCTTATTCCCAATACGAATTTTTCTGGCAGGTTCTACCAATACATCCCATAAACGCATTTCCTGATTTAATTCACGCAATAAAAAAACTTCAATCTGAGCACCGGTTTTTTCTTTGTTACCATACATTCTGGCAGGGAAAACCTTTGTGTCGTTAAATACAAATAAATCCTCTTCACTAAAAAAATTAAGGACTTCTTTGAAAATATGGTGTTCAATTTGTCCTGTTTTTCGGTCGATAACCATTAAACGGGATTCATCACGATGTCTGGAGGGGTATTGAGCAATTAACTCTTCCGGTAATTTGAACTTGAATTTTGATAACTTCATTTTTTGTTTCTTTTAAGTAGGCTGGTTAGACAGCAGTATTTTTGTTTTTTAGCATTTCAATTTCTATGTGATTGACCAGTTCCTCAATTTCCATACAATCTGATATCTTGATATCCCCGATTCTTGTTCGTTCCAATGCCGCTAAATGAGCTCCACTTTGTAATGCCGTTCCAATGTCTCTGGCTAACGCCCTGATATAAGTGCCTTTACTGCATACTACCCTGATTTTTAGGAGTGGTAATGCAAAATCCAACACTTCAATTTCATCAATCACCAGCAGTTTTGGCTGTAATTCCACTTCCTGACCATCTCGTGCATAGTCATATGCTCTTTTTCCATCCACCTTCTTGGCGGAATATACCGGTGGTACCTGCATTATTTCACCGATAAATCCCGGTATCACCTTATTGACTAAATCTAATGTAATATGTTCAGTAGGATATATAACGTCAACAGGTAATTCTTTGTCGAAACAAGGAGTGGTTGCTCCTAATTCGAGTGTTGCAATATATTCTTTGATCTGATCTTGAAAGCTTTCAATTAATTTCGTCGATTTGCCGGTACAAATGATCATTACGCCTGTTGCTAATGGGTCTAATGTACCTGCGTGTCCGACTTTTATCTTTTTTATTTTAAGCGTTTTCCTTATTTTCCAACGTATACGGTTGACAACATTAAACGATGTCCATTGTAATGGCTTGTTGACAAATAAAACTTCTCCTTCTGTAAAATTCATTCAAATCCGAGTTAAATAATATAAAATTGATTTTCCAGTGCAGGTGAAACCTGATTTGGTTAATCTTTAGGGCATTTCATTGTGTCTTGCCAATTTTAAGGAAACTTTTTTGCTATGTTTTTATAGATAATCGTTGCTTATTCTTTTTGACCCGGAAAAGGATTAACAATGCATAGGCTAATGAAAGGAAGATCAGGAAAGGCAGACCATCCGGAACGGGAATGAAAACTATGTCGTCTTCGCAGGAATCATCGACATTACCTCCCGGGTCAGGAGTGCCGGTAGAACCACCTTCCGAAAACGGCACGTAGGATGACTGTGAAGAGGATTTAGTTCCATTAAAGGCTATAGAACCAGAAGAATATTCAGCTGATGATTTGTTGGATGTTTTACCTATTACACCCGGGGATAGGGTGCTTGAAAAGCTTCCTCCCGATGTACGCGGAATTGGCTTACTATTTACGCCTATACCTGATGAAGTCGAATATCCCGATTGCATACTGCCTGTTGCCGATTGAGAGGATGAAATATTACTGCCTATATTCTCACCAACCACACCAATCTGACGTTTTGTTGATTGTGAATGAAGTGCCATTGATGAAGGCGGAGTTTGCATGTTGATATTTTCCATTTGATAAGTGGAAGAAGATTTCCTTATTTGTGGTCGGGAAGATCTTATCTGATTGAATGAAACCGGTGGGGTTAAACCCGTTATACCAGAGCTCTCTTTAAGCGATGTTTCATAAAATGTGCTTATCGTCAGATAGACGGTTACTAAAATGACCGTCAGGGCAAGAAACGATATGAGTATTTTATTGTTCATTTTTAGTTGATAGTCGTTATTAAATTTCTATTAGTCCTCAAAATATCCTGTTCTTTCTTAACGAGAGATCAGGGGAAGGTCTCTTACTTCACTATTGCCTTTAGTGTTACTTTATGGTTTTCAGTTTCTGCTCTGACCAAGTACATTCCTTTCGGTAATTCCACCTGGAAAGCGGTTACATTCGATGCTTCAAAAGGAAGTGAGAACAGCATGTGTCCTGACAAATTGTACACACGCACTGTGCCACTTTCCTGTGAATTGTTGTTCAAAAATAAACGTTGTGACTCAATTATAATATTGATATCATCATCTCCCACATTTCCGTTATCAGCATATTTTGTAATCAGTTTAAAACGATTAGTTACATCTCCCACATTTGCTATGAAAGTATAAGTAGAACCGTCGGCAGTGACGTTGGAAACTGTTCCCGTTTGAATATCTACCAACAGCAATTGCTCGTATGCCGTTTCAATGTTTGTATGACTGAAGTGCAAGGTGTATGCTTTTTCTCCTTCTACCGGACGAATAACCAGATTCGTTCCGTTGATATCATCTGTAGCATGTATCTGGAAATTGTCGTTCGATTGCGAGGCATAGATTTGTAGTGTACCGGCCGGAGCTAAAAACTTGCGCCCGTCCCAACCATTGTCGAACGAAGGTGTACAATGCTCATCAGTAAACAACCATACGCGGTCGAACTGTTCGCCACCTGCTATTGTTACAATGGAATATGCATATGATGAAGCTTGTGATTCGTCACTTCGTACACGCTGCGGCATCGTATTAGCTGTTAAATTACCATACACGAAATTCACCGTTTTACCGTTTAGAGGAGGTGTTTCCCGATTGCTGACACCTACCATGAAACCTTGCATGGATGGTATAACTGCTGTAGCAGGTGAAAATCCGGCAATGTTTTTTGGAATGGCTAAGTATTGTCCTGGCGCAACCGTATCAACATCATTCCATACGGAAACTGATCCGTGGTCACCAGCGTTATACCTCCAATCGTTAAAACTACCTGTGGTATATAGATAGACAGTTTGCTCCATACCAGTGCCAAAGACAATGTCCTCTACACTAATGGCTGCTGTGTAAGGATTAGAGAGGAGATGCCAGCCTTTATAGTATGAACCATCGGTCACCGGAAGTTCTCCGGTGTTCAGATTGTCGTTCACCAAACGTCCCTCGAAGAGAATCGTCTTTGCAGCTGGATGGGTAATTTCGTAGCCTTTGAATTTTTCGATGATGGAATTATTAACGAGTGATGTCCACTGCTTACCCTCTTCAGTAGTTTGTTTTGCTTCATCGTAAATACGCACTGCAGAACCATGGAGATAGATATCGTATGGGTCGAGCACAAAACTGTGTATCGGCGGGCCGAAAAATTGCCATTTATATTTGTCATTTCCACAGTCGCATTCTTCATCTATGTAAGCTTTCGACCACATTTCGACAGTACCGTAAACAGGATTTGCTTCGTTCGGGAATATCAACGATCCGTTGGCAACTCCTTCACTTGATTTGATAAGAATACGGTTTTGGCTGTTTGTGTTAATACTACCATTTACGATCAATGATTTCTCAACCGGAATAACTAACTTTTTATCTGTCAGGTTAATGAGACTACCGATGGTACGATTGATATCTAAATGCAAGTCGTTCACTGCAGGCGAACCGCTGTTGTTTGCTGCTGTAGCATATTCCACGTTCTCACCTGCGGCAGGTACATATCCTCCAGTCCAGTTTGAGGCAGTTCCCCAATCGGTACTGTTTGTCCCATGCCAGTAGTTGGTTGTCGGGGTTACGGTCATTACTACGGTTCCGCTTGTTGCCGGATTGTTCGTAACACAAGTAATGCTTGATGTTAGCCGACACGTTATAACATCATTATTGTTCAGGGTTGAACTCGTGAAAGTAATGCTGTTGGTGCCTACAGGGTTTCCGTTCACAAACCATTCGTAAATCGGACTACTTCCCGGGTTCACCGGCGTAGCTGTAAAAGTTACGGGAGTGCCATCCAATATAGGATTTGCCGATGGATTAATACTCACACTTACGGCAACACTTTGGCTGACAGCTATATCCACACTATCTGTTGCAAATAGCACTTGCTTAAATTCAATATCGTCTAAAGAAAAGTCGTTACCGGATGCAACTATATTTTGATTGATTAACTCAAGGTTTAAAATCGTATTTACTCCGGCATTTGTGTTGTAAATAAACTGTTTGATACTGCAAGTTGCTAAATTGGCAGTATAAACAGGACCTGCGGCTATCCCATTCACATATAGTTGTAACTGAGAAGGGTTAGAAGCTACCATACTTTGAACCCAGTAGGAAAATTCGTAATCTGCCCCTGGTATTACCGAAACACTTTGTGTCCAAACTATTACGCCGGCTGTTGGCGAACCATTGATAACCATTTGTTGTGTGCCAGGAGCAGGAGTATGGTCGCTACAACTCGAAAAGTTGCTATGCACAGAACCCGGGTCTGCTACAACGGTATAAGTCGCTTCAGGCCATACTGCATCTAATCCTGTTCCTGCATACAAATAACCACTACCAAAGCCTACATTTCCATTTTCGAAATCACCGTTATAAATCAAATTACCACCAACAACCACGTTTCCGGTTACCGAATAGGTTCCTGATAATGCTTCAGTGGCATTATTTGTCAATGTTGGGTTTTGCGTCATATTGTAAAATCCGTTCGGACCTTCCCAGTAACGGTTCAGTATGTCGTCGCCGGAACTTGTAAGCTGGATAGTTTCTCCCACACAATAAGTACCGCCACCTCCGGCAGCAATAAGTGGTGATACATAAACTTTACCAATTAATGATACGTTAATTGAAGTAGCTCCACCTGATGTCAACGCAAGAGTTTCATTATAATTATTTGCGCTTAAACTGCCTTTAAGCCGTATGTAAATAAGTGTTGGATTCACTCTTCCACTTGTGCGTGTTAAGATAATGGCTGTCGACTGGAAACCACTGCCTGATGTCGTTGATATTTCGTAGTTGGAAGGAGGAGTAATTGTAATATCATTGGTTAATGAAGCACCGCTTACCACTATAAACTCTTCTGAAGAAGGACCTCCTGCTGCTGCCTGATAACCGAAACCATTTAATGCCGTTGTGGAGGATGTTATGGCAGGTGCGCCGGATGCTACAACGCGGCCGCTGCACGCAACACTTTTCGTGATAGCGCCTGCTGACGTTAATGTCAATGCTGATGGGCCGTACGTGGCGGTACTTAAACCGGAGGACATTCTTGCATAAACAGTTGTAGGATTTACAGTTCCTCCCGATTGGGTTAATGTAACGGATGATGACCAGGTACTTCCGTTGAGAGATACCTGGAAATTGGTTGGCGCTGTAGCAATAATATTCGCTGACAGATTTGTTCCGCTAACCTGAAACGTTTGTGACCCTGAAGGTCCTGTCCCTAAGGTGTAAATAAAGCCCGGAAGCAAAGAACGTGAATTATATATAGTCGATGCCGGATTTACCGTGCCGCTACAGCTCACGGTTTTGGTTACGGCATAAAGTGATGATGCTTGAATATTCTGAATATGCGTTCCTACACTTAGTCCCAATTTCATTCTGACGTAAATTGTTGTATTACTTAGCGTTCCCCCACTTGGCGAAAGCGTAACAGTTGACGAATAACCGGAACCCGACGAGGTGCTGATATCAAAACCGGCTGGTCCTGTCAGTACCACATTCGCTTCCAAATTACTACCGTTTACCACAAACGACTGATAGCTTGAAGGCCCCATTCCATAATTATAGGTGAAACCCGACAAGGTATTTGTTGATACATTAACAACAGGGGGTGTTGCTACCGTACCGTTCAATATTACCTCTTTAGTCACTGCACTCAGGGATTCAACATCAATAGTATCGGTATAAGAACCCATTGCCAACCCTGCTTTTAACCGGACATAAACAGGTGTAGGGGATAAGGCGTTGCTTACAACGGGCAATGTTACCACTGCAGCAGGCGTAAAAGAAAGACCTCCCAACGATGAAATCTCATAATTGTTTGTCGGATGCAGAGTTACGTTTGTTAATAAATACGATCCACTTACCGTAAATGATAAGATGTTCGAAGGCCCGTAACCTAGAGGATAGGTGAAGCCGGAAACAGAAGAAACTGATGTATTAATAACCGGACTGGTTGTAGCAAAAGCAAAAAAACGATTTGAACCGATTGTACTCGAGTTAGTTATTCCTTTCTGTCCTATTGTTCCATATAGAGAAGCGTATGTACCGGTTTGTGTTGTACTACCGGAAACGGAATTAAAAGGCGAAATGTTGGTTGGGCGCACAACAGAAATGTTGCTGTTTGTGAAATTACCGGTAGTTGTTAATGCCCAGTATTCAGTAGAACTCTTTGAAGATAAAGATACGTCAGTACTACCGCCCGGATCAGCTGCAAAAGCTTCAGCGCGTGCTGTTACAGTACCTGCTCCGGTAACAGGGTTTACCAATGTAAATGGATAATAATTTCCACTTTTTCCAATCGGAAAATTGTAGGTAGAACCGGAGGGAAGACCGGCAGGTAAATTTCGTAACAGAGGCCCGCTGACATAAGCAGTGGCAGAACCCCCTGTTATTGCTCCAACCGATGCGTTAGTTACAGTTAATAAATTTGTTATGGTAGTGTTAACAATACCGCTTTGTAAAGAAAAAACGTTAGATACGGATATCGCTTTTGAAAGCGTGAGTTCTCCCGCACTTTTATTAATCGTCAAATTGTAAAATGTAGTTGCCGAACTTCCGGAAATAGTTTGTGCCGTGTTTCCGTTTAAAATAACAGTACTTGTTCCTTGTGTAAAAGTATTGTTTTGAACAAAGTTACCCCCTAAGGTCAATTGATAGTTGTTAGTTACAAACGGCCGTCCTATTGTCAGGTTACCATTTACTGTTGTTGCACCGGTAAGAGTTTTTGTGCCACTACCACCCGATATAGTCAAATTTGAATAGTCGGCGACATAAATGTTTTGGTTTCCCGACATATTATAATCCACCGTACTGCCGGAATTTAATGTTACAGTAGTAAAATCTGAAGGAAAGTTACTTGTTCCGCTGATATGTATCGTACCTGTAGATGAAACAGTCAAATCGCTTGTTCCTGATAAGGTATTAGTGCCGGTATTTAGTGTCCCGTCAATTGTCAGGGTGCTTACTGTGGCTGCAGCCGTTAGCGTAACTGTATGTCCGCTTTGAATGGTTGTGGTATTATGTCCGGAAGTAGGTATGGTTGTTGCAGTACTCCATGTAACATTGTCGAGAGATTGTTGCCATGTAGTTGTACTGCTCCAGTTACCGTTTTGTACGCTACGAAAATATTTTCTTGCACTTAAACTCATTCCAGTCATGGAAATCAAAGAAGAGCCGGACATCGTTGTTGTAGAACCGTCGGTTACTGTTGAAGTGGGGATAGTCAGGTTACCTACAGCATTGCGGATAGCCATATCATTACCGCTTCCTCCCGGATTATATATTATGGTTTGTTCATCCTGAGCGGTCCAGTTACTTCCGAAATTGCTAATGGTTCTTAATGTCGCACTGCCGGTTCTTGCCGAAATCAATATCTTTATAGCCTGATCACCTGCATTTACGGTTAATCCTGGTGAAAATGAAAAGCTTGTAATAGCTGAAGTGCCGTAATTGTAATTTTCTGAGTCTGCAAGCGGATTAATCTGGTCAACATTGTCGTACGCAGCAGCAAAGACCGCATTACTCCTGACAGTTCCACCGCTTATTGCCACCGACAAAGTTGTATTTGTGGCAGCATCAAGTCCGGTTTCGTTTAGATAATACAGTTGGGTGTGCTGACGCATTGAATTTGTCAAATCACCATCGACCGGAATTAAATTTTCTCCGCCATAGGTTATCCCTACAGTTCTACTCCCATTATCGCTTCTTGAAGTAGCAATACCTACCACCAATAAACGATGAGCACCACTTCCTGCGGGTACTGTATATGTTAAATTTCCGGGACTGGCTGTGCCATTATATAAATTTGTCCAGTCGCTTAACGTTGTAACTTGTGCCGAAAGGCTAACAGGCAATAACGCACACAACAGCAGTAGCGCCACTTTTAAATAACGCACACAACAAGACATTTTATGTTTCAATATGCTATTCATATATCTTTTTTACTTCCTAAGAAAATTCAATTACTATCACTTTTTGGATGTTTTTTGAAATGAATTCAATTTCTATTCCTTAAATTGTTCAGGCAAAGGTACATATATTTATTCAAACAACAAATTATTCGCAATTTTGTTCAACTTAAACCATACTTAGATTTTGCCCCATCAACAATAAAACCAGAATAATTCCTCCTACCAGAATCCTGTAATATCCAAAAGCTTTAAAACCATGTTTGGTCAGAAAATTAATAAAGAATTTTATGGCGACCATTGCCACAATAAAAGCTACAATGTTTCCAATTAAAAGTGTCGTCAGATTTTCAGTTATTATGGTTGCCGATGCAGGTTCTTTTACTAATTGCCAAAGTTTATAACCGGCTGCAGCAGCCATTGTCGGTACTGCCAGAAAGAATGAAAATTCAGCCGCATTTTTTCTTGACAGCTTTGTTGACATACCTCCCACTATGGTTGCCATCGAACGAGATACTCCCGGTATCATCGCAATACACTGAAAGAACCCGATTTTCAATGCCCTTTTCCAGTTCATCTCCTGATTTTCCTCCGGCTTGTCGAACCACTTATCGACAAAGAGCATGAAGATTCCGCCTAAAATAAGCATGATGGCTACAACCCAAATATTTTCAAGTAAGGAATCGATAAAATCGCCTGCAAGAAATCCGATAACCGCAGCCGGTAGAAATGCAATCAACAGTTTCCAGTAGAAATCAAATGTCTGAAAGAACCTCTTCCAGTACAAAACTATCACAGATAATATAGCGCCAAACTGAATATTTACCGTAAAAGCTTTTACAAACTCAGTACTTTCTACTGCCAGTAATTTTTGGGCAATAATCATATGACCGGTTGACGATACCGGCAGA
>Ga0066603_10001745_pt1 | contig 13783 bp, 18 predicted proteins | sample Higcelweek8metaG_FD_59482 | JGI IMG/M metagenome (GOLD analysis project Ga0066603, IMG submission 59482) | Freshwater pond sediment microbial communities from the University of Edinburgh, under environmental carbon perturbations - High... | ecosystem: Environmental > Aquatic > Freshwater > Pond...
AAAAAAAAATAACGAAACAAAGCAGAAATAACAATTTACTAGAGAAATTTGAGGCATCGTTCATTCGCTGCATTTTAATCTGCGCCCTCAGCATTAATACATGGTGTCTTCAATGAAGCTTTTCGCTGAATTATATACAGTGAGGATGCGTGCAGGGCGAAATTCGTACATTTTGCATAAAGCAGAGAATCAAAGATAGATTTATATGAGTTGACGAAGCGACACCAGGGCATACAATAGATACATAGGCGATATATGAAAAATAAAAACTCTTTTATTGAATATTTATTGCTGTTTCTTTTGCTTATTCTTTTTTCCCTCGTCCGTTCGCGACTGGAAATATCCTGGGATATGCTTTGGTTTATTCTTGGAGGCGTTGTGGGAATCGGATTGCTCCCCATGGCTGAGCGCCATATTCATATTCAACCATCACCATTCCGTTCAATTGTGTTTGTAGGAGGATACATTGCAACTGCTTTTTTTATTGCAACAAGCGCAACCGGATCGATAGGGAAAGGATTAGTATTGGGAATGGGACCATTGTTATTTCTTTATCAGCTAGAAGCATATATTGCCCATGGATCTTTATCTGATTGGTATCAGTTAACAACGGTTCCATCAGTTTCTACACAGCGGGTAATTTTCTGGAGCTTTGGTTTAATGGTATTGGTGATAGCATTTATTATTTTACAGGCCGGTGCATGATAGACTTGTCAAAAACAATTACCGAAGGATCTCTTTTATGGTCATATTTGTCCCCACAGCAGAAAATATTAGCTGGCGACGGAGCATTTTTGTGGAACGACAGCATTGATCACAGAAATGAAGAACCAACGGATTATTCATATTTGGTTTTCCCTTATGCCAAGATGTACGAAGGATTTTTAAAACAGTTTTTTCTTGACATAGGAATCATTACTCAAGCTGATTACGGCAGCACACATTACCGAATCGGAAGATCATTATCGCCGAATTTAGTTAAAAGATTAGGTCATCATAGTGCATTCGGAGAATTATCACGAAGATTCTCCCGGGAATTATCTGAGGAATTGTGGCATGCATGGAAAGAGGGGCGAAACCTTGTTTTCCACTATTTTCCTCATAATGTGCGGGCTTTAACGCGGGAGCAAGCGGGGGAGGCGATATCGCTGATATTACGCGCAATGAATGATGCCGTAGAGCACACACGTCCGGTACGGAGCTACAATCATGTCAGATATGGCCAAAGTAAGGCATAATTGATGTGATAGTATGAATATATGAAGGGTAAAAATCAGGCAATTAATACAAAAACCGGATCAACAGAGTGGATTTATCAATTTTGGGCATGGCAGCTACTTGCATGGTCACTTTACCGTTATTTTTTTCATCTTCCGGAGTGGGCAGATGAGCTGATTGCAAAACCCATTGTTTTTGTGTTGCCAGTTTTGTGGTGGCTTGTACGGAAAGAACGAAAACCCATTGCAAGTATCGGAATAACAAAGAAAAATTTCCGTCAATCTTTGCTTATTGGGTTTGGAGCAGGTGCTGCATTTTTCGGAATCGGAATTCTGTCAAACACTATTAAATACGGATCACTTACCATGCACCCCATTGCAGCAGTTGGTGCAAATACACTGATTGGCATAGTATTGTTATCGCTTATTACAGCAGGCAGTGAGGAATTGTTAAACAGGGGATTTTTATTTTCCAGGTTGTATCAATATGGAAAAAATCTGTTTCACTCAGTGTCGCTTTCGTCCATTATGTTTGTTCTTTTTCATGTTCCAATTCTCGTAACTTCGCTTAGGTTTGAAGGGGCTACACTTGTATCATTTTTCTTTTCTACACTATTATTGGGAGTTGCGAATGCATTAAGTTTTGCAGTTACCCAGTCTCTTGTTGCTCCAGTGCTCATTCATTTTTTCTGGAATATAACAGTTGCGTTATTTCTGTGACGCAACCCGTGCCTGTTTTATCGCAGTATCCACAGCTTGCACTAAATCATCTGGACTACGCAGATTGAGCATCACTCCGTTGAGATAAAATGTTGGTGTTGCATTGATAGCTCGTTGAGTTGCATATGCTACATCTTCGTCTATGCTGGCTGCAATTGAAGCCTCTTTTCTGTCCTGAGCAAAACGGGTTGCATCTAAAGATAGGGTTGCAGCAAGAGACGCATATGAATCTTCTGTCAGATTGTTTTGGTTAGAAAACAGCAGGGTTGCCATTTCCCAAAATTTTCCTTGTTGTTTGGCCGCTTGTGCAACTATTGCCGCATTCCTTGCCTGAGCATGTTGTGGCAGGGGAAAATGACGATAGGCGATTAGAAGCTCGTCAGGATACTTTTTAATAAGTGAATCTAGCGAATCGGAAAAGGCTTTGCAGGCAGGACATTCAAAATCAGAAAATTCAACAAGCCATGTGGGGGCATCAAGATTTCCTTTAAGACTTGTATGTTTGCCTAATAGATCTGATTTTTCAAGCGGTTTAGGCGGCATGGACATGATTGCTACCGCAATGGCAACGATACAGGCTGTTGAGATAAGAATACCTAGAAATAGTTTTGTTTCTCCTGTTATTTTCATATATTTTATTTTTTTCTAAGACTGGCAATGATGAGGGCGCAGATGATATACATGTTTACGGCTGAAATTGCGCACCACATACAGATTCCCCGGATTATAAACATTTCTACATACGTAAACCAGCTAACAAATACTACACCAAAAATCGCCATTCCAAGCATTGCATAGAGAAGGCCTTTTGCGTTACGGAAGGTACGGATAAAAGATAATATTGCCAGAAACGCATAACCGGCAACACCTACTGCCGGGACGGGAATGCCAAGCGGCCATGCATGCGCACTTTTGCGAACCGCCTCACATCCACTTCCGGACAGGCAAATAATTCCGGACTGGCGTAGAAAGCTTTGTAAGACATATATACCCATCAGGAGCCCTGCAATGGAAAGCACAAACAGTATTCTATTTATCCGCGTATTGTTCATATGGGCACAAGTATACAGGATGTTTTTTATACAATACAAGAAAGCGGTTGCACTTGACTATTACCTATACCTAGGGTATAGGTAATAGTCAGAGACGAAGCATAAAATGCTTAAAGAAAGGATATTTATGAAAACAGTGCATAAAGAAAACAAAAAACAATCTGCTTTGATCGGATTTAAGAAGGCACGCAGCTTGCTCGATACGATTATTTCCATGACCCAAAACGGGGAATATTGCATAGATATTATGCAGCAAAATCTTGCTGTAATAGGATTACTGAAATCATCTCATGAAAAACTTATGGAGAATCATCTTCAAACATGTTTTATCAAAGGGATGGAAACCGGAAGTGCAGCAAAGAGAAACCAGATGATCGAAGAAATAGCGGCAGTATCAAAGATGGGGAACAGATGAGGAGAATGGTATGAATACAAATCTAGCAAAAGGGTTACTACTTGTATCGCTTTGTGTGGGAATTGGAATCGGATATGCATTTACCCCTGAATATGCCGATGCAATGGATCGCAGGGACAGTGGAATGATTGAGCTTGGAAGGGCTGATCAATCGCTTGATCTTCGCTATATTGATGGGATGATTGCCCACCATTTAAGTGCAGTTTACATGTCCCGACAGGCCATTGATTTATCAAAACGAAAAGAGATAAGCGATACAGCACGGGCCATTATTTCTGCTGATGAAAAGAGTATGGAAATGCTGTATGCATGGAAGAAACAGTGGTACAACAATTCGAGAAGAATTACGAAATATCCACAGGTTCATCTTGGAAGATATGATGATACGTTTGATTTGCGCTTTCTTAATGCAATGATTGGCCATCATGATGAGGCAATTGATATTGCAAAAGAAGTACGAACGAAATCAACACGAACAGAAATTCTTTCACTTGCGGACTCTGTTATCACTGAGCTTACACAAAATAAATTACACCTTTTTGCATGGCGCACCTCATGGTATGGGTTTTAATGTAAACAACTGTATGTATGAATATAACCAAACCCAATAGTCAAACGGAAACATTTCGGATAGCCGGCATGCATTGTGCCTCATGCTCACGTGTGATTACACGGGCAATCATGAAGATACCGGGAGTAGGCGATGCGACCGTCAATTACGCAACTGAAACTGCACGAGTAGCATATAACCCAAACACTACATCAGCTGATATTTTTACCAGCACATTATTACCGCTTGGGTACAGATTGTATGCTACAGATGAGTATGGTGAAGTTGCTAAGGTGCCTCACAGCAGAAATAATATTTACACAAGGGTTGAAGAAACAGGAAGTAGTGACGCTGCAATTTCGTTTCCGATTGCATTATTTGTCTTCTTTATTATGCTTTGGGATCTTTTGTCTTCTGTGTGGAATGTAATTCCATTGATTCCATTTCCCATGAAAATGATGGATATCATTTTTTTTGTTTTGTCCTCTGTCATAGTATTTTTTCCAGGTAGGAGATTTTTTATTGCGCTTTTTCGATCTATACAGGTACGCTCGGCAAATATGGATACTTTAGTCGGGCTTGGAGCAGGCATAGCATATCTGTATTCTTCTCTTTTCGTTTTTTTCCCAATGACAATGGAATCATTTGGTTTTGCACATACCACATATTTTGATGTTGCAATTATTGTTCCCGGATTTATTTTGTTAGGAAAGCATCTGGAAGAGCGATCAAAAAGAAAAACCGGTGAAGCGTTACAATCGCTTTTAGCTCTTCAGGCAAAATCAGCACATGTGATCAGAAACGCCAAAGAAATTGAAGTATCTATTGCTGATGTTGTGGTCGGGGACATACTTGTATTGAGGCCAGGGGAAAAAATTCCCGTTGACGGGATAGTTGAGGATGGTGAGTCTTCTGTCGATGAATCCATGATTACCGGTGAATCAATGCCGGTTGAAGTATCACATGGAGGCCATGTTTTGGCAGGAACAATTAATCTTGATGGTTCATTCCGGATGAAGGCGACAAAGGTTGGCAGTGATACCGTTATCGCACAAATAACGCGAATGGTTGCTGACGCGCAGGGGTCAAAAGCACCAATTGAGCGGCTTGCCGATTTGATATCGGGAATTTTTGTCCCTGTTGTTCTTGTGATTGCCGGCATTTCATTTACTACATGGATTATTGTAGGAAGCCAATTTATGAATGTGAACTTGGTTGTGCCGTTTGCAATTCAAAGCTTTATCGGAGTTTTGGTTATTGCTTGTCCGTGTGCGCTTGGCCTTGCAACGCCTACGGCAATTATTGTTGGAGTTGGGAGGGCCGCAAAAGCAGGGATACTCGTAAAAGACGCACAAAGTCTAGAGCAACTTCATCGCATATCAACTATTGTTGTTGATAAAACCGGGACAATTACAGAAGGAAAGCCGGTTGTGGTTGATGTTGTTGTACAAGGGGGGAAAAATGAATTGATTGATCAGAAAAAACTTTTGTCTGTGGCCGGTGCACTTGAGCGAAATAGTGAACATCCGATTGCCAAAGCTATATTGCAAAAAACGCATGAGCTGCAGATTACAATACCAAAGCGTGTTGAATCATTTCAGGCTGTTCGGGGAAAAGGAATTTCTGGGGTTATTCATGGTAAGGAATACCGAATCGGTACAAAACAATACCTATCAGAGCATGGTGTTGTGGTTATGCCCGTATTACAGGAGCTTGAGGACAGCAAAAAGACCATCTTATATATATCATCGGATCAGACATATATGGGTTTTTTGACAGTGAGTGATCGTGTTAAAGATAATGCAGCAGAATCAGTACGACGGCTTATGACCATGGGCATTGACGTTATTATGGCAACAGGTGACAGAAAACAACCTGCCGATATAATTGCCAACGAAGTCGGAATTTCTACAGTATTTGCAGGCATGCTTCCGGAGGAAAAATGTAAACTAATCCGCTCGCTTCAACAGAAACGCCATCGTGTTGCCATGGTAGGTGACGGTGTTAATGATGCACCTGCGCTTGCCGCAGCTGATGTTGGTATTGCCATGAGCTCAGGGAGCGATACTGCCATAACTACTGCACATATGACACTATTATCGGGGGATATTTCAAAAATTGCAGATGCAATTGAAGTATCAAAACGTACCATGCATGTGGTTAAACAGAATCTTTTTTGGGCATTTTTTTATAATGTTATCGGTATTCCGATTGCAGCGGGCGTACTCTATCCAATGTTTGGAATTGCGCTTAATCCGGCATTTGCAGGCGCAGCAATGGCATTTTCAAGTGTTTCTGTAGTATTGAATTCATTAGGGTTGAAAAAAATAAGATTATCAAGGAATATGTACACTATGGATTCTATGAGGAGGTAGTTATATGCCGATTGCAACATTTATCGGAATTTTTTTAACGGGATTATTAACAGGTGGCGTATCGTGCATGGCAGTTCAGGGTGGGTTGCTTGCAGCAACGATAGGAGCAATGAACCCTGCAACAGGTGATGACAGGCCCAAAACTACGAGATCGATGATTATCGGTGGCACAAGTGCATTCTTACTAGCCAAGATTATTAGCCATACGGTATTTGGCGCACTGTTGGGGGTGGTGGGCGCAGCATTTTCCGTTTCAATTTACGTTTCATCTGTGATGTTAACTCTGGCATCTTTTTTTATGATATTTTCTGCACTTAACATATTGGATATCCATCCATTTTTTCGATATTTTACTATTCAACCTACGCGGGTGCTGTCGCGATATATCCGTACGCAATCAAAAACTGGTACCTGGTTTGCTCCATTTTTATTGGGTCTTTTGACTATTTTTATCCCCTGCGGAACAACGCAGGCAATGATGGTGCAGGCAATTACGTCTGGAAGTTGGTTGTCGGGAGCGCTTACACTTTTTGCATTTACCCTAGGCACTGTACCGATGTTTCTTGGAGCAGGGGTGCTTGCAGGAAGCCTGAGTGGTGTAGCGGGATTTATGAAAAAAGGAGCAGCATTGTTGGTCATAGGACTTGCAGTATGGAATCTGTGGAATGTCGCCGGCATTTGGGGAATGACGACCCAAATGGAATTTCGTTTTAAACAGCTATCCTGTCAGTTTGTATTTTGTAACGATACGGAGCGCGTATCATCTGATAAAAATTCAAAAAAAACACCAACAACAACCCCCATCATTACCGTTACATCAACAGGCTATACAGTTGATAACCCTTATATTCCTGCAGGAGCAAAAATTACATTGACAGTAACAAACACTACGGGAAACGGATGTATTCAGGCCTTTACGATTCCATCGCAGGGGATAGAAAAAATCGTATCCATCGGCACTCAGGAAACATTCACGTTTATTGCTCCAAAAACACCAGGAGTCATACCTTTTTCCTGTAGTATGGGAATGTATCGCGGCACTTTAATCGTTCAATAATAATGACAAGGAGAAGTATTATGATTACAAAAAAATATCAATTGTCAGGACTTCACTGTACAAGCTGTTCATTACTTATTGAAGGAGAGCTTGAGGATATTGGGGTTGAAGGCAGGGTGAAATACGCATCACAAGAACTTGAAGCAACATTTGATCCTAAAGTTGTTGATGAAAACGATGTTGTGCAAGCAATAAAAAAACTTGGATATTCAATTCATGCGCCTCATGAATGAACAGGGTCTTCCCGAAGAGTCCCTTGTGCTTCAAAGCGTATTTTAAGAGCCTTGAGCAAGGAATCAAGCTGTGTGAGTGCATCATCCTCAGAGGAATAGGCAATTGACCCCTTAATATTTGGGCTACCAACTACCATCCGGCTAATAGTATTTTCTTTTTTGTACATGAGGTAAACAGGAATGCCGTGATCTTGGGCATATTGAATTTCCTGACCGGTACCTGTTGTTGGTTCGTTTACATAGGCAATCATGACATCGCTTTTTTCTAACTCTTCCAGGTCAGTTGTATATACAGTATTTGATGGTACTTCAGGATTTTTAATTGGATCAGTCCCATTTAAAAATGCCCAGAATGATTCAACACCATTATTACGGGCAATTTCCGCCATGCGGATATAAAATTGTTTTGTGCCCTCGATGTCTTTCATCGTTGTGAGCGGACCACCAAAGAATATTCTCATGGAATCCATAGTATGAAGAATGCAGCTTCTTTGCAAGGCGTGGAAGGTGTATGTTTGTGTGCTATACTGTTTGCCGTGTTGGTACTCATAGAGAAGGAGGAACTATGGCAGATATCATTTTTACAGATGCGACATTTGAAAATACAGTCCTTAAGGCAGATAAGCCGGTTTTAGTTGATTTTTGGGCAGCATGGTGCGGACCGTGCCGTATGCAGGGGCCGATTGTGGAAGAGGTGGCTACCCAACTTGACGGAAAAGCCATTGTTGGAAAGCTTAATGTTGATGAGAACCCTACAACAGCAGGACAATTTGGAATCATGAGCATCCCAACGATTATTTTGTTTCAAAAGGGTAAGCCTGTGAAACAGTTTGTTGGTGTACAATCAAAAGAGACACTTGTTGGGGAAATACAAAAACTCCTTTAAGATGACTACAGTTAGCGGGGATGGTGAGAGGGTTCACACACGGAGGCATATTTTGTATGAATGATATAACAATTATCGGATCCGGGCCTGCCGGATACTCTGCAGCTATTTATGCATCCCGGGCACTCCTTGCAACAGGTCTATTGATGGGATCCCAACCCGGTGGACAGCTGACAACCACAACAGTTATCGAAAATTATCCCGGATTTCCTGATGGTATTGATGGAACCGTACTAATGGATGCGATGAAAAAACAGGCGGAACGATTTGGAACCATTTTTTATCAGCTGGAGGCAAGACGCATCATTCACCATTTGAACGAAAAGTATTTTTCCATAGAAACTGAGAAAGAGACCCTTGAAACACGATCCATTATTGTGGCTACTGGTGCTCAGGCAAAAAAATTAGGTATTCCTTCTGAGGAAATGTATCGTGGAAAAGGTGTAAGTTACTGCGCGACATGTGATGGATTTTTTTTCCGAGGAAAAAATATTGCGGTGATTGGTGGGGGAGATACCGCAATGGAGGAGGCAATTTTTTTGTCTACCATTGCCGGCCATGTAACTATTCTAAATAGAAGTGATCGTTTTAAAGCTTCCCCGATTATGCTTGAAAAAGCACGAAAAAACCCCGCAATAACCATTATGACAAATGTGACGGTTGGGGAGTTCTATGGAAATACGACACTTGAAGGAATACATCTTCTTGATGCTACAAACGGTACGCCCAAAGATCTTGTCGTGTCGGGCGCTTTTATTGCTATCGGGCACATACCCGCAACGGAATTTATTCGTGGACTCATTGACTCTGACAAGGAAGGCTATATTCAAACAAAAGCACATTCATCACGTGAAGCTGCCACAGCGACAGCTCTTGATGGAATATTTGTTGCGGGTGATTGTAGCGATCCACGATACCGTCAGGGGATTGTTGCTGCCGGAATGGGGGCAATGGCAGCAATCGACGCGCAGCGGTATCTTGAGGCGTAATTATTCATACTATGAACGGCCAGGACATATTGCCAACACATATACACCTGTGTCTGGTTGAAAAAAAACAACTGACACAGAGCGTATATTCTTATAGCTTTGAAACTGAGAAACAAGAAGAGCTATCTATTATTCCCGGGCAATTTGCAACATTTGTTATTAACCCCTCAGTGCGGCGCTCGTATTCATTTAGTTCCTGGAAGGCACCACAGCGCAGTATTGATTTTGTTGTTGATACAGCTCCTGGTGGACCAGGATCAAAATATTTTCTTGCGTTGGAGTGTGGAGCAATTTCAGAGATTATTGCGCCACTTGGGCATTTTCAGATGCAACAAACACCAGTAAAAAAGTTTTATGTTGCAACAGGAACAGGCATTGCACCTTTTCGTGCAATGATAGATTTTTTATTGTATGAGCATTCACAAAGACGTCAGATACCCGCAATTCAATTATATTGGGGCCTTCGGACGCGCAGTGACATATATTGGAAAGAATATTTGCACATGGCACAATCCGTGTTACCCCAATTTTCTTATGATATTATTCTTTCAAGGGAATTGAGTGGAGGAGAGTGGGATGGAAAATGTGGTCATGTTACTGAATTTGTTTTAAAAAATGCACATAATTCATTAGATGCTGAATTTTATCTTTGTGGTAACGGAAGAATGATTTCTGAAGTTGAAAAACATCTATTGACCATGGGAGTTAGTGAAAAAAACATGAGAAAAGATGTGTATTTTGTATAAAAAAAGTTGCGGAGAATAATCGGGAATTATGCGGTAATATTAAGTTATATATAATAATTGACAAGTAAATTTAGAGCGTAAATAAAAGATTATTATTTATAAGTGAGTATATATTATGAACGAATGGAAAAAAACAGTTGTTTTGTTGATTGTTGGCATATGTGTTGCTGCTTTTGTTTTCGGATACGCAATGAAGAATGTTCAACAGGGAACACAGGGAATTATTCCGATGTTTGCGTTTACAACACCAACAATAACGCCAACGATTCAAGTAAATATAACTCCTACCGAAAACCCCGATGTGTCACTTTCAGATTGCCCGCAATCAGGATGGCTTGATTGTATGCCATCAACAGATGGCGCTAAAGGAAAAATGTGTTCTAAATCATCCATTGCCTGGTTAACCGTAAATTGTCCTGATTTTCAAGGCGTTGCGTATTAATGCTCTTGATATGACTTAAATACGCAGATGGTTTGACAGTATTTTCTCAGGCGAATACGATGGGAGTATATGAATACTAAAACATTTGTTCCTCTGCCTTCTTTTTCAGGGAAAGTAATTACGGCGGGATTTTTGATACTTCTATTCTTTATTCTATTTCGCATGACAGCAATTTTTATACCCCCAGGGTATGTTGGAGTTGTATATGATCGTGGAAGGGGAGTTTTACCGGTGTCATATAGGGAAGGACTGCATTTTGCAATTCCATTTTGGCAAAGCATTCAGCTGTTTGATTCAAGAATTCAAGAATACACCATGTCTATGACACCAGGAGAAGGGGCGGTACGTCGAGACGATTCCTTGGCGGCTCCAACATCGGATGGGCAACAGGTTACTGTAGATGCAACAGTATTATTTCGGATAGATCCTGAAAAAGCATCAGAAGTCTGGAAACTCATTGGCCTTGACTATGTTGACAAGCTTATACGACCAATTTCCAGATCGCAGATCCGCATGGTTATTTCACGATATAGCGCAACACAGATATATTCTGAGCGGCGCCAAGAGGCTGAAAATGTTATGACGAAAGAAATTGCCTCACTATTAAAACCAAAAAATATCATTATTGATAAAGTTTTACTTCGGACCGTTGTATTTTCACCGGAGTATAGTCAGGCAATTGAAGATAAGGTTGTTGCAGAGCAGCGCGTGAAACAAGCGGAATTTGAGGTAAAAGAAGCCTCTCAACGTGCACAGGCAAAAATTGCTGAAGCAAAAGGACTTGCTGAAGCACAGGCATTACAAAAACAAACACTTACAGCAGAATTTTTACAGCTTGAAGCTATTAAAAAATGGGATGGAAAAATGCCATCTGTAGTTGGAAGTGGCACTACACCGTTCATAAATATTCCATTACGATAATTTTTTACTGTACGAACTATGCGTACACTGAAGGGGGTGCACCATGAGCAGCATTAGATCATTTTTTACAATAAAAACATTGTTAATACTCTTGGGAATAGCTGTGATTTTTATGTTTGGCCGTTCAACCGGCTTGGGAGGATCAACACAATTTATTTCAGGACGCTCAGTACTGATGAATAAATCGTCATCATTTGGAGGAGTAGGTTCGCAGGGTGTTTCATCTCCCATGATGGCTGAAATGTCAGATGCATATGCGCCAGCTCCAGCTCCTTCCTCGGGTGGCATTTCCAGAATGGTTGTTCGAGATACGTCGTTGTCGATTGTTGTAATAAACGTTGCAGAAGCGATGAGAGTTGTTGAAAAAGGCGCAAAAGCATTTGGCGGATATATGGTAGACTCTCAACTTTCACAACCTGAGGGGGCCGCACATGGATCCATCACCGTTCGAGTTCCTTCAGAAAAACGAACAGAAGCTTTAGCTGTAATTAAGTCGGCAGGCATAAAGACAACACAAGAGACGGTTAGTGGACAAGATATTACCGATCAATATTCTGATGTAGCTGCTCACCTGGATGTTTTGAATAAAACAAAGGAAAAATTTGAAAAAATAATGGATGGGGCAACCCAGGTGCAAGATTTATTGCAGGTTCAGCGTGAACTTATTTCCCTTCAGAATCAGATCGATTCACTACGAGGACAACAGAAATATTTGGAACAGAGTTCGCAAATGACAAAAATTACTGCATTTTTATCTACAGATGAGTATTCTTTGCCATTTACGCCGGATCAACCGTGGAGAGCTGAGGTTGTTTTTAAAACAGCGGTACGTTCAATGGTAGGAACATTTCGAACAGTGGCAAATATGGCAATATGGATTGCTGTATATGCTCCATTGTGGCTTCCAATTGGTATTGTTATCTTTATTATTAGAAGAAAGAATGCCCAGAAAAAATCAACAAAAGTTGTGCATTGATTTTTATTGGGGAAGTAATGGTATTTGCATATTGACAGCGCGTCAAATTAAGATAGAATATACATTTGCCTGATTACGCAGGGCACTCGTGTTTTCCCTGTTCCGCTTAGGCGGGACACAAAACAGTATCATGAGACGAACTAACAATATTTCTAAAGAATTATTTCCCTCTATCGTGGGGGGATAGTTGTCTCTTGAATCCGGATTACCGGAAACGAGCCCCGCAGAACGGGGCTTTTTTTGTGTTTATCGCACTTTGAATCGTGAGCCGATCGGATGGGCCTGTAGCTTAGCTGGTAGAGCGCAGCATTTGCAATGCTGAGGTCACCGGTTCGAATCCGGTCAGGTCCACTTACAGCGTATATTTCGTAATTAGTAGTTGGCAGCTAGGTACGGTATTAACTGCTATCTACTTGTTACGAATATCTGCGTTTGCTCTTTAACAGATCAAATGATGACGTCTGTCTGGAAACGGGAATCTCCAGACAGATATGAGAAATGAGTAGTTGCACTGTAAGGGGTAATCCATATATATGGATGATCCTTACGCAGCAATTTTCGCTGGGCAATGCATAAAAATGTGTTGCTTTTTTAAAGAAAATAAACGAACAGAACAAGATGGGTTGTATGCAAATACGACTCCTTTGTTCTCCACAATGCTACAAAGCTGACAATGGATGCCCTGGGTATTTCCGCTGAGGAAGGACGCATATGGCAGCGATATTCGTCGGGGAGGAGCCAAAATCCTTTGATCCGGCGGTTTCCGAATGGGGTAACCCTCTCCGTTTTACGGAGAAATGTATACGAAATATAGTGTCGTAAGATACTAAGGTACGTATATGTAGGATACCGGGGGAACTGAAACATCTCAGTACCCCGAGGAAAATAAATCATATGAGATTCCGTTAGTAGCGGCGAGCGAAAGCGGAACAGCCTAAACCCATTCGCAAGAATGGGGGTTGCAGGGCTTTCAATATGGAATGTGAATATCGATAACAGAACATCTCGGAATAGGTGACCACAGAGAGTGAAAGTCTCGTACGTGAAATTGATATTCCTCCTAGAAAGTTCCTAAGTACCGTGGTCCACACAGGGGCTGCGGGAATCTGGGTCAACCACGATCCAAGGCTAAATACGGAAATGCACCGATAGTGAACTAGTACCGTGAGGGAAAGGTGAAAAGCACCCCGGAAGGGGAATGAAA